>Ga0209589_1004389_pt1 | contig 24377 bp, 21 predicted proteins | sample CowpeawhiteBW_FD_187525 | JGI IMG/M metagenome (GOLD analysis project Ga0209589, IMG submission 187525) | Root nodule microbial communities of legume samples collected from California USA - Cow pea white BW (SPAdes) (version 2) | ecosystem: Host-associated > Plants > Roots > Nodule | place: USA...
AAAAAAAAAAAAGAAAAAAGCAGAAACAGCTTACAAAAGAGAAAGCAGAGACAAGTGAGCGGAACAATAATACACCAAAGTTGAAAGCTCTTCCTGTTGTCAGCATCTGTCTCTACTCTATAGTACTTTGAGAAACTTAACAAGAGGTAAGATCAGTCCTTGTACAATGTATTTGGTTATGTTTTTCATTTTTCTTGTTCTCGTTTTTCATTAATAATAATAATAATATTAATAATTAATTATTAATAAGCAGCAGAGCCACACTCACTGACAAAAACCTTTGCTTTTTGCTTGCGTTTTCACGCCAACATTGACACGTCGCTTCCATGAGGTTATGTCATAGGCCCAGAAACGAGAAAGACCCATCTTTTAACCTGATTTAGGCGATTTCTTTTTGCACCTCCGTATGTTTCCCGCTAAATATGAAAATTCTAACTTTCTCCTTCGTGTTTAAATTTCTTTTTAGATTTTTGTAATCTAAAAACTTCTTGATTAGGAATGACAAAAATATTGGTGTCCATGACTATTCGTAATGAATAGTTAATATATGTGGATAGTGAATATTTTAATATCCGTTTATAAATGGATCTGATTCGAATATCATATTATTTATACTGTAGATAATTTTTACCCATATAAATTTAAATTTAAAATTTAATTTATATTTTATTAATTTAAATTTAATTAAAATTAAAATTTAATTTATATTTTATTAGAATAAATTTAATCAAATTTTAAATATAAATTAAATTAAATTTATATTTATATTTTATTTTTTTCATAATTTTATTTAAAACCAAAATTGAAAAACATATATCTTTTTTCAATATTTGTGGGTATGCGAATAATCATGGTTACCTGCGGATTTTAAAAAAATTTGCAGATATTTTTTAAACGAATACTCGTCGAGAAAGCAGATAAGTAGTGGATGGATATCTTTTTCCAAATCGAATTGCAAGTAGACATTATCCTTATCCAACTCAACCCGTTGTCATCCCTATTCCTGATTATTACACCATTTAGAAGTAAAACATCTCTTTCAAATAACACACCCTTTTTTGCATTAAGAATGCTTTCACATTTTGTTTTTGTCTTATGAAGTGTGTAATTGTGTGTGATCAGTGGCGAAATTTTGACAAAATATTCAAGAGTGCATTTCTTAAGTTTAATCGACGTAAATGTATTTTTTTCATTTTCGTCTCAAGTCATTTTCTTAAAAAAAAATTATTCTTTTAATTTTTATTATAATTTTTTAATATAAATTTACCACCTCTCACCTATTTATAGAAAAATAAATTTATCATTATGCAATTGTACATATTAAACAAATTTATCACATATAAGAAAAAAATCCGTAACAAAAAAGAAAAATTAAATTTATTCAAAAAAATAAATTAATCAATTCAAAAATATTTCTTAATTAATAATTTTATCGTAGTGTAATTTTATTTTGAGAAAGAAAAGAAATTGAGGATGAAAATTGGGAAAAAGAAAGAAGAAATGAAAAAGAGATGGAGATCAAAAGAGAAAAAGAAAAGAATGAACTATACATAAAATTAAAAAAAAAAGTTTAATAAAAATAATATATAAAAAAAGAAAATTAAACAATTTTGAAGGAGTCCACTAAGTCATCGAGAAGGTCCATCGGTGTATGTAATTCGAAAAATACGTTCGACTTTTATATTACAAAATCCAAAAATATATTTTACACAAAATATATTTTAGATTACATAATTTAAAAATTCATTTTACATAAAATAATTTCAAATAATATAATTCAAAAGACATTTCTTAACTTCTGGATTATAAGACTACAAATATATTTTGCATACAAAACTTTCGAATTTTTTTATCAAAAAGTCATTTTGACTTGATTAATAATTTCATTCTTAAGTGATTTTGATTTTTGTACTTTTTTTTTACGAGTTCTGTCCAGTTTTTCAAAAAGAAATCAATTAATCTTTATTTTTATATATAAGAAAAATTTTATGCGATTCATTTCATTAAATTATAAGGACTGAAATATTAATTAAGTTCTCAAAATTAAAGTTACTGCTTTTGTTTTACATTTAAAAAATATGACTAAAATAAAGTGTACAAATGTCAAATTGGGAATTAGATATAAACCTAACATTCAAAAGTAGTATTAAAATCTATCTTACTATATTTATTGAATCATCATACAAAAATTTATTATGTGAGGCTTGAGTAAGTTTAAAAGTATTTATTACACATCTCACATAAACGACGAGTCAAATTCAATAACATCATTATAAAAATTATAATAAATAGTTTATATTTAAGATTCCAAAATAAAAAAGGGACGTATTATTTTTCTTAAATTACAAATTATATAATAAGAAATTTTTAGTATTAATTTTAATCATTACAATTTTTATTTCAATTCTTTAATAAAAAAATTATCTTTTAGCTTTCAAAGATTATTAATATAAAAACTACAATTATTTGTCACAGTATAGAGAGAGACGGAACTATGTAACACTTTGTAGAAGTGCTAAAATAAGTGATTTTGGACCATTTAATATTAATAAATTTAAAAAATAACTAAATGTTAGTTTATATATATATATATATATATATATATATATATATATATATATATATATATATATACTAGCGTAACACATGTGTTATCGTGTCTGTGTGTATATATTTTTTAAATATGCATGATATTATATTAATAGGTGATAATATTATAATGTTATTAAGTTAATATATATATATATATATATATTAAAATTATATTTATTAAAAATAAAGTGAAATATATCATAACAGATAAAAGACTAACCATTGATAAATAAAGAAGAGAAGAAATAGAAACATCTGATTTTATAAAAAGTTTGTAAAAATAACGGTCAATTTTTAAAAATTTAATAAATTATTATATTTAAAGGGGTAAAAACGGTATTTTGAAAAGTAGACACAAAAAGGGGAATCATCTTTATATATTGTTATAGATATATATTACATTTAATTATTTTTTAGTATTTCAAATTTAGTGTAAGTCTAGTCCAGTGAGTATTTTCTTTTATAAAAATCATTTCATTTTAGAGCAATAAAAAAAACATTTGAAAATTATAGTGATGTAAATTTTAGTTTCTGAAGTTAAAGTCATTTTCTGCTAACTCGTTAAAAGTCATATTTTTAGATATTTTTTCATACCTATTGCCGATAATAAGTAACAGCCAAAAATTTGTATCCATTTTTCATGATATTATGCATGGATCAGATATATTATGGCGAATTCGTCAGATTTCATTGTGTCTTCCACAATGGAATCTGAAAAGTGAGATTCCGGGTAATTGTTTCCATAATCTTTTTTTGTCTGAAGAAATGACTCATCGAAATAATGAGTTACTATTGATATCGACACATCTGAGATCGCTAAATGTTCAGGAGTTCTTCTACTTGGATGACTTAGATGTCTCGTATTTCTTGAAAAAGCGATTCGATTGATGGGATTTGGTATAATACTTATGAGATCGATAAGATTCCAATATTTATTCTTAGAACATATGGATTTGACCCCATAAGCGGGACCACCACCCCATAACATGTTGCTACCAAAAGCAAAACTCCGTATTTCTTCTAGAGAATCTCCTAATTGTTCAAAAGCAACTAAAAAGATATTCTTTAACCAGAAAGAATTCAGTTCAGATATAGGATACCTATTTTAAAAGTCACGATCTTTGAAGTTTTGCATATTTTTTGTTTATATCTTCAGACGAATGATACATAGTTTTCTTAATACATATTAAAAAAAATATCGAACATGTCATTTATTAAAATAATGTTAGTGAAATAATTATGCTTTTATAGTGTATACTTTTCTCTATAAACACGAACATCTATCAGCACACATTCAGGGATAAACTAGATGTTTCAGTAAAATTTAAGAAGTTAATCTGAATTGTTTTTTATAGGTTAAAGTTGTGTTGTGGTTATTTTTTAAGTTTGGTGAAAGGGTTTTATTTTTAATCTGAAAAATAAAACAAATTTGTTTCAAAAAATAAGTGGGTAATAAATAGCATGTGAAAGCAAAAAATAAATGATAGTTTGACATAGCCTTTTAAAAATGCTTGACACATACTTTTAGTAATATTATTTAATATTTCATTATTAAATACTTATAAAATTTTTTTGTATTTTTAAAATAACTATAAATAAACTATTCTTTACAAATAACAATTATTTAGAAAGCAAAAAGCATGCTACATGCTGGGGGACACGTCCATGCATGCCGCCGACGACGACAACTATGCGGTGGTGACGCGCCGTGTACTCATCCATCATTCCATGACAGTCAGTTATGTTAACGCGGCACATGAAACGACGTGCTCTCTAACCGTTCCACGTGGCAGCCACTTGGGATTTTGTCATGCTTTCCCTTGCCCAGAAAATTCAAAAAACAAATAAAAAGAAAAAAGGAAAAAGTAAAAAGCGTCGGAGCCTTTATTCCTTCCTTGGCATAACCATAAAGCGTAACGAACCTTGGTTCGATCTTGGAAGTTCTCCGTTCTCCTTTCTCCATTCCGATGGCGGAGGAGAACACTCTCCACCGGGCGACCTCTTCCTCCAGTGACATCTCAGTCTCTTTAGACACAGACGCCACTTCCGCTCCCGCCTCCGCCGGTAACATTTCCTCCTTAATCTTTCCCTCGATTTTACAAGATCGTTTCCATGCAATTAGGCTTGTGGAGTAACGATAGTAAAAACAAGAACAAACACAACTCATGCGGTTACGTGTATTGCTTCTTCTTTGGATTGTTCTTACGCAGGGCCTCTTCACAGGAATTCATCCTATACGGAACGGAACACGCCTGCGCCTACACCTGCACCTGCACCGGTTAACGGTGATAATGATCTTACGAGAGTTAGGAGCAAGGGAAGCAGTGTAGCGGCGCTTGCTAGGTTCCTTGACGCCAAAGTACCCTTCAGGGAAAAGGTTTCACCAGAATTACTGTGTTCTATAATTATTCTTCGAATTTTATGCAATTGAAGGCTCGTATGTAGCAATGTGTTGCATTTTGGAAGGGGGACGTATATAACAGGACAGGGACTGTAGTGTAATTTTATGCTGTGACTTGTTTCTCAGTTGGAATTTTTGTTGTTGGGAAGATAGATTTATGCATCAGTTAAATCGGAGGTGTTAATAGTGGCGTGCTGAACTGTAGTTTTGTGTTGAATGGGATCTCAATTGTGCATATCCCCGCATATACCTAGATACATTATAGGTTGCCGAGTATCCTAACAATCATTCTGTATTGGTCACGTTTCCTGATACTACTTCAAATTATTTCTATCACTTTAAAATATTTAACTTGACGCTTTTAAATTCTCTTCATGTTTTTTTAATCCTTGAAAACTGTTTGCAAATGTGTTAGGTGCAATGGGTAAAACGGGCTTCCGTACTTAAGGCTGATGGTACAGTTGAAATTAAAGTTCCAGGAGTAGGAAGTAGTGTTCATGAGCATCATGTTAAATGTGATGAACCTCATGAGGAATTTTGGGATGCAATACACAATCAGGATATTCGACCTATCAAGCCACTTCAAATTGTAATGCTTATAGTCGGCACACGGGGAGATGTCCAGCCATTTATTGCCATGGGGAAGCGTCTGCAGGTTTTTTGCATTCCTGGTTTCTGAAGTATTAGTTTTAGACGATGATCATGTACTGCAAGAATGTGTTGTATATTGTTACGTTGTGTTAATGGCAGTAATTAGGGTTCAAAATGTTTAATTTTACTCTGGCGACATTTAATAACAATGGACATTTAATAACAATGGAAATAGGTTATTAGTTTGTTCTGAAATTAAGCTTTTAATGCCAAGGTCCTGCTTATGAAATATTTTTGCACCAAGCAAAAGTTTTGTAATTTTATAATTTTAATGCCAAGATCCTGCTCTGGCTTGCTTAATTGCTTTCAAAAGCCTGGGAACATAACTGGTCTCCTCCTAGTAACTTGTGGTTCAGGTTTTCTGTGCAAGTGAGCTTACAGTAGATTTATGGTTTTAAATTTTACAAGTTTACCAAATACAGTCTTGCATGTGATGTCTTTACTTTTTACAGAAATTTAAAAATCAGTTTATTTCACCCCTCTCTCTGACGTTGTACAAGTTGAAATTACTGAAGTATGGCTTTGTGCCTGAGAGACGGTTGAACAGGACCAAAGCATTTTTATAGTTTCACAACTTGCAAAGTACAACTAAAATAACCCTTTTGTATGTCTTCCCTGTTTGTCCGCCCCATAGGAATCGTACTGACCCTAGAGCTTCATTTATTTGTTTTGACTATTATTGAAACAGTCAGCCCGTGTTTCATTATGGATCACAAACTTTCTTTTTAATAGCTTATTACTTGATCAAACTCGTGACACTATCGAAAATGTTGATGTCTTTATTTTCTAAAGCTTTTTCATTCTCTTTTCCTTTAATCCTATGTAATGCAACCTAGTTGAGGCTGTGTCTTTTGCAGGAAGATGGCCACAGAGTTAGGCTAGCTACTCATAAGAACTTCGAAGATTTTGTCTTGAATGCAGGCTTGGAGTTTTACCCTTTGGGTGGAGATCCTAAAGTTCTTGCTGGTTGTAAGTGTATCTTGTCTTAATCCAAAGCAAAATCTTTCTAGATCCAACTTGCTTTAATTATTTAAAATTGAGTAATAACATTACCTGGTAATGACTACTCATACTAACTTTTATTAGTAACTTGCCCATAGCATCATTTGTAGTTTTCTACTATTTATCTTCATAATTCAACACAAAAATAATTAATCAGATGAATGCAGTCCATTTTTACCAGTGGAATGGATTTCATGCCGCCATCTCTCCTTAACAAGAAATGTCATGTATGCTGTAGTTATTTGTCCAAAAATATGTATACACAAAAAAACTTTATCTAAAAAAATGAGGAGCTCTATAGCTGGAATAGAAGGTGAATCTAAAACTTAATATAAAATCACGAGGATTACTCCCCAAGAATCAATGGTACATTTTTGGTCATATGGAGGTGAGGGAATGTTTATACCACTCTTTTCTGATATAAATATTTGTAGCCGTTTAATGAATTGTGTTTCTTCTCTGTTCATGCTTTCAAATTATAAATATACATGTTTTCTTCAGATATGGTCAAGAATAAAGGCTTTTTGCCATCAGGACCTTCAGAAATACACATACAAAGAAATCAAATCAAGGATATTATTAATTCTTTGCTTCCTGCATGCCACAGTCGTTACCCAGAGTATAATGCAACATTTAAAGCAGAAGCGATAATTGCTAATCCTCCAGCATACGGTTAGATTTTACTTAAGATATTTTTTTTCTTTCAATTTCATTGTGCTATGTTTCATAATCATTATAAATAACATTTAAGATAATGTAGTTCAAGTATTTTATCAAGTAATCAGAGATTGCAATGTAACGGAAAATTCAACCACAAACTGTGTCCCATAAAATTTATGGATTTTTATCCTCTGAAGTGCTTGGTAAATACAGAGTGGTAATCTCACAGTTCATTATAACTGTAACATCCCATTTAATAGTTTTTCACACTATCAAACAAAATATTATATCGTGATCAAACAGTGCAGATAGTCAGGATAACAGTCATATATACACAATATATGAACTTAGTACAGTCCTTCGAGCTGTTACTTCTACATATATATATATACATATATATATATATATATATATGTATATATATATACATATATATACATATATATGTATATATATATATATATATATACAAAGTAATAGAAGGTGAAAAGGGTGCTAAACTACACCACTCCAAAACATACAACCAAAACTTAATTACAGCGGGCACTCCCTGCCATGCTCCACTCCTACTCAGGAGGGGTATCTCCACCTGGTTTCTGCCCTGCTCCCACCAAACACAGGTGATCATAGCAAAAGGACAAAAATACAAAAGCAGACAACACAAACAAGAAGGGTAAGCCAACTGAAAGAAGCAACATAAATACACTTCGCAATTAGAGAATTCATTCATAGCATATAATACAATCATAGTTTTATCGACTCAATATCCGGATTGTGTAAGGGACGTTGGAGCTCTTGGTGGCTTGCACCTGTAACGGTTCCTAGACTCTGCAGAGTCTGGACACATGGAGTATTCACCCAACCGTTCCCAGGGTAAGTCCCCTCCACGTCTAAGACTTGATCAAGTCCGACGACGAGGACTTCCTGCTACTCCTCACGACATAATCCATTCTACTCTATCTGAGCTTGAATGATTATTGGAGTTTCAGGATACCAACCATTTTAGATTTCTCACATCCTTACACACACTACTATTCCACTTGGATTTCCCTTGAAATTCCATTTTAACCTCATCTTCTCATAACTTATATTCATCCAATTAAATCATACAATACATCAATGATAGCATTCAAAGCATACAGGACCTAAGTTGCACAAGGATGCATTAAAGCATATATTTTTACCAAAGAAAACAGATGTGAAGCACTATCACTGCAGTGGTTCTCGCTCAGGCTAAAAAGTCTAGCCTAGGCGAGAGGTTATCTCGCTCAGACGGGTCAGTCTCGCCTAGGCGAGACACTAACAGTTGTAAAAGAGAAAAACCTAGGCGAACTCTCGCTCAGGCTAGACTGGTTCGCCCAGACGAGATCGTTATCTCGCTCAGGCGACCCCAGCTCGCCTAGGCGAGACTTCGCGCAGGAAGAGATGTGCGTCTCCTGATGCTTTCGCTCAGACGAGAATAACTCGCCTAGGCGAAAATACCAGGTCACACACTTGTTCCCACATGCAACAGACCAGTTTCTATCAATCACCAAGTAATTTTCACCAATACACGCAATACAAACACAAATTCATCACTCAATTACATAATTCAAGCTCATCCATAGATTTTCTATACAAATTTGAGAAGAGGAGCTAGCTTCCCTTACCTCTATATATCTTTCTAATGAACTTGGACCCTCCCACTCAAGAGCTTCAGTCGTACCACTAGAGAACTGGAATTTCAGGTCCAAAATGAGATGGGTTCCCAACAGCAGAAAGGGATTCTACAAATTGTCGAATTAAAGAGGAATGAAATGGTTGGGAGTGACTTACATGGAGGAGAAGAAGGAGTTGAAGCTAAGAGGAGAGATTCTGAATTGACCCCGGGTTTGGATTCTGCTAATACAGAAGAGTGATTCAGAATTTTCTCCTTTGATAGAGAGAAGGCAGAGAAGAGAAGAGGGAGAAGGGTGTTGTGAGGTGCAAAGTGTTTCAGTGGTGTGGGTGGCGAGAGAGAAGAGATTAGGGGACTGAAAATTTGGGTCTTCACAATAACTGCGACTGTATTTTATCTGTTAGTCCATCAATGGTTACTAAAGTTTAAATTGTATTTCTCATCAGAAATCAAGAAGCACTGAGAAAGATAAAATGAGAAAAAGCTTAGAGAGAAATCTGGGAAACATTTGTTCTGACACTATTAACTGAAAGTCTAAATCATACGGGTTCTGCTACATTTACTGTAACTGATTAATTGATAAGGATAGTTAGACTTACAAATTTTAATTTGGGTACACTCAGGGAAAATATATCTACAGAAAAAATAGCTGGAAAATTTTGTATTGTGGTTTGCCAGCTTGTTAATATTGATGAAGACCTTATAAGGAAATCTTCGTACAGTGGCTTTTTTCAGTTGGGTTAGTTTTCCACATCAGGGTCTCTGTGACCCAAAGAGCAAGCTTTCTAGAGTTTTGTGCTGATTAAGTTTTAAACTACTGAATTTAAAGAGTGGGCAAAGTCAAAGGCATGGGCCGCAAGATTGTATTGGCAGCAGCAGCTTTCACGTTTTATTGATTCGTTTTTTTTTATGGGTAAACATCTAGATTAGATATGTTTTTGAGGATTACTTCATTTCGTTATGAGAGTGAAAAGGGTATACTATTAGTTTAGCAAAGCAATGAAAAACAAACTTATGGGAGACTTTTAGTGACTGTGAAAAGTAACGCATAACAGAAAGAGAGGGGAAGAAATCCTAGTTTTCTCAAGCTGAAATGCATGATGAAAGACATTGTAGACTAAACAAGAAATTCCTCCTTTTTATTACGAAGTCCCAGAGATGGAAACTACCAATAGGCTATTAACAAACAGAAATAAAGTTCACTGGCAGAGGAATATAAATTACTACGCCTCTAGAAAGCTATCTGATATTATTCACAGCTGTTATGTATTACTAAAAAATATTGTATGTTCTTTTAATGTATATGAACCTTATGCAGGGCATACACATGTTGCTGAATATCTAAAAGTTCCACTTCACGTATTCTTCACTATGCCATGGACGTAAGTCTTGTTTCATAACACAGGCTAATCCTACACTTAATTATACATGTCTACTGTGATTTATCTCCTGTGTTTATCAAGCATTGGCTTAGGATCTAAAATCGTTCTCAGTAGTCATAAAGAACAGGTAAGCAGATAGGTTAGAGGATACTTTTGTACTTCGATTATGCATGACAATGTTTTACAACATTTCCAGGCCTACTACTGAATTCCCTCATCCTCTTTCCCGTGTTAAGCAACCAATTGGCTACAGAGTGAGTTCTACTATCTGTCTGTTAATCGTTAATCTGAAATTAGCCAATCTATTAATATCCCATGGGATTCTAATTTATCGTTTTGTTTGGTGTTTCAACTCTCAGCTGTCATATCAAATAGTTGATGCTTTAATCTGGCTTGGAATACGAGACTTGATAAATGAGTTTAGGAAGAAAAAGTTGAAGCTAAAGCCTGTTACATATCTAAGTGGATCTTACACTCACCCTTTTGATGTGCCCCATGGTTATATGTGGAGCCCTCACTTAGTCCCTAAACCAAAAGGTTAGATATGTATTTATAATGTGTTCTCATATTTTAGCCCTCACTTTTCCATTGCAATTGTTATTAGATAGGGTTGTGAGGAATACTACCACAATCGTTATTTTGTGGAGGATGTCATGATAATATATTTGTCTTTTACTGATTTGCAGACTGGGGACCTAAGATTGATGTTGTTGGATTTTGTTTCCTTGACCTTGCTTCAACTTTTGACCCACCAAAATCGCTAGTAGATTGGCTTGAAGAGGGAGAAAAACCTATTTATGTTGGATTTGGTAGCCTTGTGAGTTTCTATACTACTGTGTTTTGGTCATCTAATTAACCTCTGATGACTCTGCAGATTACACTAAGATTTGTTAGTAATATATATATATATATATATCAGACTCGGTGACTTGTTCCATACTAAGGTGTTAAATTAAAGGTGCCTCGCCTTTTGATCTCTAATTTTGCTTCGGAAGTTGTCTGTGAGAAGGGGAAGCTAAGAGATAATTTTTTTCTGAGTTGTTCCTGGAAGTTCCCACAAAGTCATTTCAGTTTTCAAATTAAAATTAAAAGAAACATCTGTCTTGAATGAAATTCTGTACAATTGTAATAAAGGCTTGCTGAAGAAGTAATGATGACTTTATACTTTGAGAAACAAATATAGAAAACGCTTGCTGAAGAAGTAAAAATAAAGGCTCTTCTATTTCATGTATTTGTTTGCCAAAGCAGAGATATGAAACTGCGGATAAAGAATCACTATACATATTGAGCTATAATTCTGCTTTTGATTGTATTAATCGTCAAAATAGATGTATGCCAACTTTATATCCTTCAAACACTATTGTCATGTAATATTTATTGGTCTTTTAAACAGCCTTTACAAGAACCAGAGAAAATGACGAAAATTATAATACAAGCTCTGGAAAAAACAGGACAGAGAGGTGTCATTAACAGAGGCTGGGGTGGTCTTGGGTCTTGTGAGTCATGATTTCTACTTAAAACATGCCATTGGTATACTATTTATGCTTATTTGATTGTGAAGTATGTAGTAATTTCTGTTTCTCAGTGGCAGAACGAAAGAAATCTCTGTATTTCTTGGACAACTGTCCGCATGATTGGCTGTTTCCCCGATGCACTGCTGTGGTAAATTTTCACTTAATGGAAGTACTAATGTTTTTTTTTTTTTTTTAATTTAAATTTGAGTTCTGCTTGAAAGTTACCAATTTCAGATACATCACGGGGGTGCCGGAACAACTGCCGCTGGTCTTAGAGCTGAAGTAATGTATCGGTGTAATGTGAATTCTTGCAATTTCAATATTATATTCCTCTCAAAATAATAAGATCTTTTCCATTCGGCAATTTTGCAGTGCCCAACAACCATTGTACCATTCTTTGGGGACCAACCATTTTGGGGAGAGCGGGTACATGCTAGAGGAGTAGGTCCTGCACCCATCCCGGTGGATGAGTTTACATTAGACAGGCTGGTCGATGCCATAAACTTTATGCTGAAACCAGAGGTAATATTTAATTTGATCACATATCAGAGCAGTTAGTACTGTGAATGTAGCATATAGAATGTGTTCCGGTCTACCCTTGTTCATAATCCATAAATATCCCATACCATAATTTACCACGAAAAAGCATTTGCTCGACATTAATGTTTTGGTTGGCGATCGTTAGTAGTATATGCTTATCAAGCACCCATTTATTTACTTTGGTGACACACCGATTTATATATTTTATCATGGGAAGTGACAAAATCAAGTAAAGAAAAAGAAGAATTCACCATTGCTCCCGAAATACGGTATGGAATCATATTAACAACTGGAAATGACTTCACAGCAGTAGTTTCCCCTATTTCTTTCTTTAGTTAGGGAACAATGCGAATCTGTCAAATATGGTCAAGACTCTTATACTTTAATGAATTCTTATCTTGGAACTGTGAATAACTCGTGAACTTTAAAAAACATTATGAATTCTTAGAGATGAACTAAATCTACATGTCTTTTAGAGATTGAGAACCAAGTTACATCGATATGAAAGTATAGGAAGCTTGGCCGTGTTTAACTGTGATCTCAACATATTTTTCTTTTCTTATAATGGTGACTAGAAGAAACTTGGGACATTTTACATGTTATTCAAACCCGTCACTACTAGGTTGACGCTAGTGAGAGTTTCCGTTAGTTGCTAGTAATTTGTTATTATGGTAATAGATCTGCGAATTCATTGCCATCCTGGAATGCTTTTCGTTTTTACTCTTGCTGATGATATATATCGTTCTGGGGCTTATATACAGGTGAAAGGGCGTGCTGTTGAACTTGCTAATTCCATGAAAAATGAAGATGGGGTGCTAGGAGCGGTTAAAGCTTTCTATAAACATTATCCGGACCAAAAATCCAAGTGTGAAGAGGCCAAGGCTTTAGCCGCCGTAACCAAGCCCAAGCCCATTCATAAATATTTCTCTTTACGAGGATGTTTTGGTGGCTCTACATCTTCTGTGGATACACATCGACCATAAAAAGAGGAGAAAAAAAACTACATAAAGCACACTCGTCCATGTAATCATGTCTGTCATCCAGAGTAATTCTGATATAGAAGCAATTCCTAAAAGTAAATAGCCACGGTGATTTTGCTGAGCTTCTCCAGAAGCATTTCTGAAGGGATTCCAGTATACTCCAATCACTGTCAACAGATGCTACCTTACATCTTTTGTTTTACTTTTAGTAAACGGTTTGTATGTTACAAGAACCAGTGTTTTGTAGAATACAACCAATCATTTTCTATAAAATTTATGGACAAGGAAGATGCAAATTTGTTGGTTTATTTTTGTGTACTGTTCTCCTCCAAGCACTATATTCAATTAGTGACTGTCCTCGCTCCCTTTATGCTAAGAGTGACAACAACAGAAACTTTTTAATACGTGATTATTAGTTAAGATTTGTTTAAAATTACAAAACTGAGTATGAGACACGATAAATAAGTAAACTCAGTTTTACAATTTTTAATGAACGTTCATCAATAGCAAAGCATTCAAAAAGTGTCAACCATTTTCTACTGCACTTTCCAATTTTGTTCTACATGTGCTTGGTGGACATAGCACCAAGTTTACTTGTGCAGTCTCTCAACGTCTAAATTTAATGTATTTACAAATTTATAATCTGAGAATACACCTTTTGAAATAAGAATTTTAAAGGCACGAAATATTTGTTGTTTTGCTCTCTTCCTTCCGAAAGGAGCGAGGGTGGGGGATTGTTGATTTTTTGAGGACATAAAGGTTCACCTTACTACATAATTCACTCAAAGCTAAAAGAATGAAAAGAATTCTACCCAAATTTTTCCCCTTTCCACTCATTTTTTATATTGTGTTAACATGGTTTATGATTTGTTTACACAGCAGCTAGGGCTGAGGCTGAGCCTGAGGCTGATAAACTTGTCCTTTCTGAGTTATTTCATCCTGATCAGAAAGGCTTACGGATGGATCCACTTCCAAAGTTGACATCTGTAATGAGGGTACAATAGGAGCTTTTATTCTGTGTGTTACAGTCATCTTCAGGCCTTGTGTCGTATGAATTGTTGCTCCAGTAGTCATATCAACCTATAGATTATATAGTATCAGTTTCCTATTACTAAGATATGTTAAACCAACCAACTTTAAGACCATCACTCTCTAGAACTTTAAGGTTATACTAAAAAATATGACAACATAGTATCAAACTTACAGGTGGAGCTCCAACTGCCATTTGAAAGTTGAACCGTCTAACAAGCATTGCAAGAGCTACTACAGTCTTTACCATAAGCATCATAGAAGCATAGAAACATAGATAATTACTCATTAGTATGCGTATAGTAATTATAGAAACATAATTATCACTAGTAATTATGATGCAACTGGCTCATTGGCAAGTACAAAATTTAACAGCATAGCAATGAACATTACCTCGTATGTAGCAAACAAATCACCTATACATTTCCGTGGTCCTCCTCCAAACGGAAGATATCTGCAAGAATAGATAAACTAAGACAACATCCTCTAAACAAATATATTAAATATAAGTAATATACTTGAAGCTTTGGTTAGTCTCGTTAGGGTTTGGTCCATCTAATGGCCATCTTTCAGGCTCAAACTTGTCAGCATCATCCCACAGTTTTGGACTGCGATGCAGGTTCCAGACAGATATGAATATGTCTTCACCTCTGCAAAAGAATAGTGACACATAACACCATTGATGCTCAATATATTTCATACTGAGAGAAAACAAAAAAGAACAATACTTTTAAACAAGGTGAGAAAATTTGGAAAAACTATTTCTTAACCAGTTAATCAAGATCAAATATTTATTGCAATTACCTCTTAATAGGGTACTCTCCAAGAACATCATTCTCAATAGAGCGACGAATCAACACAGGTGGTTGTGGGTAAAGCCTCAATGACTAAAATTTGAAAATATATATTTATAAAAGTCAATTACAAGATAGATATAAAATAATGATGAAACGTAATACAAGTATGCCATGTTTATACCTCATTGATCACTCGGGTTGTGTATTTGAGTTTCTTCATGTCTTCAATAGTTGGATACCTATCTCCAAGTACAGAATCAACCTAAGAAAAATCACTTATTTATTAGTTTCAACTGATCTGGAGTCCTGATATGATATCTGATACTAGTTTGAGAATTAGGGGGGTGTTTAGTTTGAAAAAAACGTTTCTTGTTTTCACTTTTAATTACAAAAATGCAGATTATTTTCACTTTGTTTTCTGTTTTCAAAGATTGAATAGGAATCAGTAAAAAAAAACTTTTTATTGTTTTTACTGTTTTCTACAAAAATCTGAAAACAAACAACAAAGTGACATTACTATAAATAAAAGTGAAAACAGACAAAGTGGTCCTTAAGAATCTCATGAAACCTCTTCTTGGAGCTTGGACATGACTCTAGGCTCCTGCATGCCAACAAAAAAGGAGAAGAAAAATATTCTTGTATTAGTCATTACAAATTAAAAATTAATTCTTCACCTACGTGATTACAAAAAAATAATTGTTAAGTGTATACATCTCAATTTGGGATTCATGGCAAGAAATAACTGAATTGTTCTGTTGATCATGAATTATTTGCAAAACTTCTCATGCCTGATTAACCAAAACTTTTGGAATTAAAAAAAAAATATTGCAATTCCATGTCAAGCAATAATAACCCCAGAACAATAATCCCCTTCTCATTGAACCTTGGCCTCATATTATTACCTTGGATAGTAGATAAAAGGTCCAAGTTAAAACAGCAGCTGATGTTTCATGTCCAGCAATGAGCATGGTCATTAAGTCATCACGAAGTTGCTTACTTGATACCTACAAAGAGTCATTATTTAAAACTTTGCACTCACTTCCAGTTTCTTTTTTATATATAAAAAAGATATAATTAGAGACACAGCTAACATACATCATCTCCTGATGCTAACAAGAAGTGTAGAATACTTGGATCTTTTTCATTCATGTACTCTTCATGAAACTGTAACTCTTCTTCATCCACTATTCTCTGAAAATGATAATGGAAAAATATATAAAACAAGTAAGAGCTATGATGAATCACAGAAGGGTATTTCGCTGTAAGACAAGTGAATGACAGCTGAAAACTTTCCATGTTATGAAATTGATATTTACTTAACTACATATGCACATCAAAGCTACTGTATGGCTACATACATCAGAGAAACAATCTTTGTTGTGCAGAAATGTGTGCTTGGCAAGACCAATATATATGCACATCCATATTCAGGGTAAACCACAAAAGATTTTCAATTTATGCTCTAAAGATCTAATCACAAAAGTTCTCCAAATCTAACTTGTGAACAGAAAAGGAAGCAAGAATAGTCAGATGTCCTGTGCTTCAATTTGGATGGAACTTAAATGATGAAAAAAAGGAAGAACAAGCATATGATTCATTTTTATTGATGGCCAAGTTAATCACCAAGTGGTTACTCAGAATTTGACTTTTGCTAATCAAGCTCTGGTACCAAAGTTTCAAACAGAAGATAGTGTTAGAGATCATGAAAAGATTCCGTAATCATGATGATGAACATAAACTTATATTCATAGCAGATGTAGGAATGTAGACAGCATATCAATATTTACAGTGCCTTTCTGCAGTGATATCACATATTGCATAGCATCTCACGTGAACATATTTGGGACCACAAGCTTGAGTCACACTAATGACAACATTACCTTGCATATTGCTATAAGATCATCAAGCGTATCATTGATCAATTTGAGAGCTGCATTAACCTTCCTGAAACGTGGTGATATATCTTTCCATATTGGGATATCCCATACCGGAATTGGAGAAACACTTCGATCTTCTGCTTCTCTCAGCACAGTATAAACAGCCTGATATGATTAAATTAAGTGCAACAATGTGAAGCTGGTATACTATAAATAATTCCTTGGTGCAAGATAAATTGTAAACTGGAGTGGTGTACATACAAAAGACAGAAACACAAGGGAATACTTTAAAAACTATACCTCAACTATACCGGTGTCATTCGATAAACTATCAAAATCATAATTGAATACTGCCTTTCCTATGATGTCCAAGGTCAATCGAGAGAAAAGTGATTCCATCTCTGCATCTTCTCCATCGGATGCAGCAGCATCTAGCTTCTGGCAGAGCCTATCTGCGGCTTGTCCAAAAAGGCCAATCATAGCTGCTACATACTATAATCACAATCAGGAAATGAAATCAAATGCAAGATAGAGAAGCTGTAGCGGAGATTTAAGACAAAGTGAGGATGGTGTAGTATGAAGTAACAAACATCTCTTATTGACAACATAAAATAAATATATCAAAATATGATGCTCTATGCATATGCCTTGTTTAATAAGTATTTCCTTGTGGCGATTCTGTTTCTCACCTACATAAATTTGAAATTGATTCCTCAACTTAAGAAGGTAACCCTTTAAACCATGATCTCAGCAGCCAAGAAATCTGTCTAGAATATGGTTCAAAGTGACTGTAAATAAATCAGTCTAAGACCAGTAGAATACCTTCTGGTGCAACGCCGGGACTACAGCACGGCGTCTAACTCGCCATATTTCACCATCAGCTGGGATGAGACCTTTCCCCATTACAAAATCTAGGATCTCAGCCAAGATACCCTGCACATGAAGCAGTACTACAAATTAACACGCAAGTACAATGTATGAGAGAAAGGAGAGAACAGAAAAGCAGTTGCACAGTTTTGGTCATTGCTGATTGTTGAGTTTGATTACCTTTGAATAAGCCTTTGAATTGTCTTTCAATATGTGTTTTGCAATAGTCGGATCAGATACTATCAGAAAGGACTGCAAGACAACCAAGAACGAAACACGGTTATCCCCTGAAAGGTGTCCTTTTCTTCATTGATAAATTCAGGTTAAGGGAGTTTCTCCCTTTTCTAGTGCCGTGGAAGCCCTACTGAGATTACAAATTGCTAGAAAACTATAATTGTGGCAGCATGAACTGCATTTGTCTGTAAATTTCCCCAATAAAGAACACGATGATATTGCGACCGCAATTTAAAACCCTGCTATCCCAGATGAGGCTTTGTTTCCAAAGAAAAATAAACCACATTTCAGGTGGAAAAAAAAAAAAAGAAAAAGAAAGAGAAAAACATAACTAACCTTTGGTCCAAACGTCAACCTAAAAATCCCACCATATGTAAGGTAAAGTTCATACAAGGGAATGAAGAAGGCCACACTTCGAACAGCTTTGATTGACCCTTTTGCCTCAGGAATTTTGGCGTACACACCACCCCCTTCAACCCAACCAAACAAAAACTCCAGAACTTCTTTGGGCACCCCCACCTTTGCCAATCCCTCCATTAAAGAAAGTAAACTACATCAAACCCACAAATAATAAATAAACAAAAATTCCTCTTCGAAAAAGAAGACAAATTTCCGTGAAAAAAGGAATTTTTTTGAAACCTCAAGGTTCTTTATACTTACACAGATTTCTGCCTCACGGTGAATTCCCCTGAGGCAATCCTCGCAGACAATGCAGCTCGCCGTTTCTCTTCGAGAATGAGCTCCTTTTGTACCTCTTCATCATCCACCGAACCCGGGTCTCTTCCATTTGAAGAGGAACAAGCAATCACTGAGGAAAAAGACCCTCTCTGGGTTGTTATGGAGCATGGAAAACAAGAAGAAGAAGAAGAAGTGGTGGTGGCAGTGGCGACTTTGAGCCCATTTATGCAAATTTGCTTTGCATGGAAGCGTTGAGTGGAAATTGAAAGAGGAGGGGCTAGAAGAAGAGCAATGTGGGAAGCCATGGATCACACAAAGTGTAATTGGTCACAGATAAATAAGTGGCTAATGCATAGACATAATACTGTACAGAGTATAATTTGTGTACGCTTCTGAGTGGAATCTTTTGTGTAACCAAGGGTGAACAACTTGGTTAGATACCGTTTCTGGACTCTCTTTTGTTTTTTTTTTTCCATCAATAACTAAGCTTTTGTTCCTATCGGTGTAAGCCACGTTCTTTCTATGTTGTTTTAAGTCCCACGTTTGTTTGATCTCCACAGGTAATCTTTGTATGGTGCACAAGTCGATAACTTGTTTTATTGCTGAGTTTAAAAATACACTTTTTATCTCTAGTAATACCAAATATGGATAATTCAAAAGTGATTTGTGATCATGTTAGGTTGTGTTGAATTGTTACACCATTTTTGGTGATAATGTTAAATGAAAAGGTTCTTTGTCAAATTATAGGTACATGCATTTAGGTAAAATAATTGTTCATAACATTTGAAAAAATTGGTATTGTGACAAGTGTGTGGAGGTGGTGGACAAATTTAACAAAAAATTAATAGAATATGTCTATTAGAAATAAAAAATAATTTATAAATTAAAGGCAGATTATAAAGTTTTAAGCTTGCTAGAAATAATTTTGTGGGTGCTATGGACAAATATGAGAAAGAAGTGTGATGGATGTACAAAATTGGGACAACATCTCAATCTTACAATTATTGCTGATGCATAGTACCATTAATTAACATTATTAATGTTTCTGTGAATGAACTATTTCAAAAGGTTTGGAGGGACAAATATAAAACACTAGAAAAAAAAATATAATTTTGTAGTAATAGCACGTGGTGGTTTTATATTTAAGTAAGAAAAGATCAAATTTTTATTTTTATTTTTATATGATTTATGATTTTAGTATTGTGAATAGGAATGATTTATGTTTTATTTTGGTTATTCTATTCGATCTAATATTTACCTCGATTAAATTATATTGGTTTTTTATGTGTGGCTTAACCTCGATCCAATTTAAATTAATACACTTTTATACGAATTTAGAGATTTAGTATGAATTACAAGACTCCTTCTTATATATTTTTTTGTTATGAGCAAATTGTATTATGTTTTTCTTTTTCATGTTTTATATTAATTTTAAAAAAACTAATATGACTTGACTTAGATGAAGTCTTGAATTTATTTTTTTATAAATAGTGTTTTTGTTTAATTAGATTGATACTTAAAGATTAAATCTTTTAACAAAAAGAGGATTTTATTTTTAATTTTGACTAATTGATTATGCTCAATCATTCTCGTTCAGAAAAGGGTTGGATTGAGTTATGTTTAACATAAAAAATAAAAAAATTCAACCCAAATTTATATTATTTTTAGTAGGTTGATTCAAATAATATCCAATCCATCAAACATCCATAATTATGATATTGTGTTTTCAGAAAATGAAAATAGCATCTAATTACTTACTAGAATGAGTTTTTTTATTGACTTTTAATGATTATTATTAAAAGAGTTTATGAAAACAAAACATAAAATCATTTGAAAAATAATTAAACTATATAACATAGGAATTTCATTATGTTTTCTTTCAAAATTCATACAAAAGCTACAAAACCAAATATCAATTTTGATAACTTTAAGTGTGTGTTTGGTTTCACGTTCCAACCACCCAAAATCGATTTTAAAGCATATAAAATTTTTCAAAGTTACTTTTCAAACTTAATTTTAAACAAGGGAGATTCACATCCTGACAGAAGATATCCATTCCAACTTCTCCATCAACAAAATAAATTTGCTCACATAATTTAAAACCAATTATGTAAACGGGTAACCAAACACGCTCTAAGAAGATATACCCCTTTTTTTAAGCAAAAGATATAAGTGGCTCTAAATTAGGAATTACAAAATAGACTCTAATAGATTAATTTGCTAGTTCGTTAAAATTTTGTAGGACAGGTTGAAATTTGCTAGTTCGTTAAAATTTTGTAGGACGGGTTGAAATTTTAAAGTGGTCTTTGATTGAGTCAAAAGATTTTAGACCGAAAGAAAAAAAAAATATTGATGATAATATTTAAAACAAGATAAAAACAAAAACATAATAAATAGAATTTTAAGTTTTAAAGATAAAATCTTATGGACGTTATGTCAGAAGAAATCTTTATTGTAGTTTTTTTTTTTCAGCAAAAGAAAAAATATATTGAAATCTTTATTGTAGTGTTTTATATTTTTAGGATGTTTTTTCTACAGATATTATATGAATTTTTACAAAATGTATAAATGGTCGAAGAATTTATCCATAAATGTAAAAATAAAATAAAATAAAATAATGAATTATCTATATAGCATAGTGTAAATGTAATCGTCCACGTTGATATATGGAATGCGCTTTAAAAGGGATTGGTCTCTCTGATTCTTCCATGGATATGGTGAAGCTGACATTTACGATGCTTCATTCTTTTCATTTTCATGTCCTCTTCTGCCACCTTTTTCAATTTTCTCATTTCACTTTTTTTTTTTGTTATTGCAGGTTTGTTCATTTTAATTTTTTTTCCACGGTCTTCATTCATTTCCATTGAATTATCTTCATCTTATTCTCAAAAATCTAAAAACTATAAATTTGAAGTTCATACTAAATAAAAATAAAAATAAAAATAAGTTCAAAAATATATAAAAAATATATATACTTGCTTTAACATTTTAAATCGAAAATGCCATAATCTCTTTAAGAATTTGTTCCCATCTTGTTAGTATTAATCTTCTCCATAAATCTCTCTTTTAAAAGATCCAACAATTATGATTACGTTACAATAATATTGATTCAGCTATTTAACTTATATTTATTTATTTTCAATACTATTTTTTTGTGACTATTATCATACTTAGTTTGGCCTTAAGTTTTCATCACTTGAAAATAAAATATATTAAAGCTGTATAACGTTGAGATGTTACGATGCTTCTAGATTTGCAACGTGTATACTTTCACAAAGTGTCATACTCTTAAAAGGGAACAATAGACAAAAGAAAAGAAAAGACAACGATTCTTTTGGTAGTTTTCTGCATAAAAGTCGTAAGTTTTAAATTTCTTTACCACAAATGATTTTAATTTCTAGATATGTTTTTTTAAAATATATCCTTTTGTATACTTTTCATATGTAATATCTCTAAAAAGATGAGAAAATAGACAGTAAATCTACTATTTTAGTTCCTCATTCCTCAATTTTTTTTGTTTCTTACTAAGTTGTTTTTATCCATTTATGGGTTAATTTAATATATATTTATTTGTTTGTTGATTACGTTTTTTTGTGTTAATTTAGAGTAAACCGACTATTTTTAAGCATTAACTTTTAATTCTTTAAGGCCTATGTAAGTTAGAAATTTTCGCTAAAAAAAAGGAAAGTGAAAATTATCTACCTTCTTAGTATCACTATTTTTTTTTCAATATATTTTGTTCAAACAATGTATTCTTGTTGAAACAAAATTTCAATACTATTGAACAAATTTCACTCAAATAAAGTTAATATTTAAGTAAAAGTTTCTTCGCTCAAACAAATATCTCTTGCTCAAATAAGGATACGAAAAAGTTAACATTTCCATCATGAAATATTGGACTCAAATGAGATTATCTCAGTCAAATAACAAATTCAAAAATATATTTCATTATTTTCAAGGAAATTAATTTATTCTACTATTTGAATTAATGTTATGTGAATATATGTATGATTATGTTGTTGAGTAATGTAGTGATGGTTTATATTTATATATATATATATATATATATATATATAAATATATTTTTGAACCTTATTTATAAAATAATGTAATAAAAAAATTTATAATTAATAATTACTGTTTAAACCTTATTTTATTTTCAAATTTTCGTTATTAATTATTTTTGTAAAATTAAATTCAAAAGCCAAATTTTTACATTATTTTCATAATTAAGCTGAAAAATAAATATCAAACATAAATGTAATTTTGATATCACCCTCAAACCATGACATAGCAGGATGATTGAAATATAGAGGAATTTCCCTCTTCCTTCCCCTCTTTCTCCCATTAACCTCTTTCTCCCTCAAGGTTGATGGGAGGAAGAGGTTAATTCAAGTGGACTAGAGTGTGAAGTTTGTGTTGTTCACTTTAAGGGGATTAAAGGTGAAAGTAAGTGAATTTAGAGTAAAGTTTGTTAAAGTTTGTGAGTGATTTGATGAATGTGATAGATTAAAAATTATATTTATATCAAGGCAAAAAAAGATTACTAAATTGTCATTTATTTTAAAAATAATTAAAAATTATCATTATATATGTTTGATTTGTCGTAGAAAAAAAATATTAAAATGTATAAATGAAAATAACATATTTTAACAAAAACATATTTAAAAAATAATGTACATAAAAAATTTATAATTTATAATTACTTTTTAAACCTTATTTTGTAACAATTTTCAAATTTTCGTTATTAATTATTTTTGTAAAAATAATTTCAAAAGTTATATTTTTACATTATTTTCATAATTAAACTGAAAAATAAATTACGGACATAAATGTAATATTGATATCACCGTGAAACCATGACATAACATAAATGATTGAAAAATAAAGGAATTTCCCTCTTCCTTCCCCTCTCTCCCTCAAGGTTGAATGGAAGGTAAGGGAGATGATGAATTCAAGTGGATTAGAGTGTGAGGTTTTCGTTGTTCACTTTAAGGGGATTAAAGGTGAAAGTGAGTGTATTTAGAGAAATGTTTGTTGAGGTTTGTGACTGATGTGATTTATGTGATAGATTAAAAATTATATTTCTATTAAGAAAAAACAAGATTACCGAATTGTCCTTTATTTTAAAAATAATGAAAAATTATCGTAATATAAGTTTGATTTGTTTTAGAAAACATATTAAGCTCTATAAATGAAAATAACATATTTTAATAAAAAAATATTTATAAAATAATGTAATAAAAAAATTTATAATTAATAATTATTATTTAAACCTTATTTTATAACAATTTTCAAATTTTCGTTATTAACTATTTTTGTAAAAATAATTCCAAAAGTCATATTTTTACATTATTTTCATAATTAAGCTGAAAAATAAATTGTGGACATAAATGTAATCTTGATATGACCTTCAAACCATGACATAGTAGATATGATTGAAATATAGAGGAATTTCCCTCTTTCTTCCCCTCTCTCCCTCAAGGTTAATTGAAGGGAGAGGGAGATGATTAATT
>Ga0209589_1004391_pt1 | contig 24367 bp, 8 predicted proteins | sample CowpeawhiteBW_FD_187525 | JGI IMG/M metagenome (GOLD analysis project Ga0209589, IMG submission 187525) | Root nodule microbial communities of legume samples collected from California USA - Cow pea white BW (SPAdes) (version 2) | ecosystem: Host-associated > Plants > Roots > Nodule | place: USA...
AGTAATGGTGCTTGGATTCTTACCCCACATAAGAGTAGATTACTTCCAAGTAATGTGGAGGCATTGATGTGTCTCCAAGACTAGTTATGGATCAACATGGAAGGTAATGAAATTAACATTTTTACTTAGATATTTTAATTAAGTGATTGTTAGAAATTTTTAATGAACTTCTTATGTTTTCAGGCTCTTCTAGATTAAAATTGGACAACATGAAACTTTATACAATGTTGCAAGAGGTGGACATTGATGAAGTTAGTAATTTCTTTAATATTTTATTCAAAAATAAATTACAATATAAGTTGTTAGTGATTTTTTATTTGTTTGTTTTTCATAAATCAATTGGAGAAAGTGAGCTTGTTGATCTAATCATTAGTTATAGTTAAATATTTGTTTTTTTAAATATATTTTGTAAATACCCGCGGGTACCCGTGGATACCCGCGGATATGAAAAAAATAGACGGGTACCCGCATAACGGATACCCGACGGATATGGGTACGGGTACAGGGCAAATATTTATCCAGTGGGTAGGGTACGTGGGAGCTACTACCCGTACCCTACCCGCCCCGTTGACATCCCTAGGTGTAAACAATTTAAATGTCAGTCTAGAACAACATTTAATCCATAATGTGGACGAATTTTAATTTCACATCTAAATTTAAAGACTAAAAAGATATTTGATGACTATTTGACAACTTTTATAGGGTAAAATGGTCTTAACAAAAAATAACTTGTATTTTCTAAAGAAATAAAAAGTGAATAGTAAAAAAGGGTAGTATCAATTTGTAGTAAAAAAAATTGCAGTGTCAAAATACCAGTGTCCATTTTAAATATGATTTTAGTCTTTAATCTTGGATGTGAAATTAAAATTCGTCTATATTCTAAATTTTGATATATTTTAGTCTTTAAACTTTAAAAATGAATAGATATAATCATTTTTAACTCAATGACCGTTAACTTTTTTTACATGTTAAATGTTATTCTAGACTAACATAATCAAAATTTATAACATGACGAATTTCAATTTCATATCTAAATTTAAAGAGTACAAAATATTTAACCCAAATACAATTCATACCCCCACCTCATCTTCACATATGCCCGAATTTATAAATATCCAACTCATCTTTACATCTTACCAATTTTACTTTAATAAAAATATATATTATATTTATTATGTTGTTTTTAAAATTTTATAATTATTTTTAAAATATAATTAATTACTAATAATAAAATTAATTCTTTTTATTATCTATACGCATATAAAAAAGGAATCTTTTTGTCCATGTTTTTTACTTTTATCTTTTAAATTACATTTTATTTAAATTTAACTATTTTTTCAAAATTTAAATATTATTTTAAATTAAATAAATAAATTATATAGTAAATAAATAAAAATCATTTATAAAATAAATAATAATTAAATTATAAAAATTATTTATATAATTTTATTATTGTTTTTGAACATATACGCACATATTCACCTGTCATAAAGTCATAATAAAAAGAAATCCGTAGCAGGTGTTTTCACTGCCCATAATTAAAAAAATCCATAAGGGCATGTTTTTACTTGTTATCTACTTTTACCTTTTTATACAAGGTTTTTATTGGTTTTCTCTTTTTGTTTTCGGAATTAAAAGTCAAATTTCAAGAGTGGGTCAATTCCATATCTGCATTTCCGAACCCAGCCAATCAAAACCACCAACCCAACCCGAAAAACAGAACTAGTAGAATCCGCATTTCACCCACCCACCCGTTTTTTCTTCTTTCTCAATCACGCCCAATTTGGGTATACCTATCAGAATCGGATCCAAATCCAAACACGCAGTTCCTCGCCGGGTTCTCTCTCCGTCTCCCTCCCCTCCTAACCCTATCAATTTCTGCCGGACCCTCCTCCGATTAGACTCTAATATCTCATCCACCACCATCACCACCCTCTCTCTCTAAGTAAGACTCTCCCTCTTCAATTCAACTTTCTTCCCTTTTCCTTTAATTGGAACTCTTAATTGCCTTATATGTTCAATTTATCTTCTGAATTGCATAATAATTTTGTAAAATATTGCTTTTATTTAGAGCTTATTGTATATAGGCCACGAAATTGTAGCAGTCTATGGTTTTAAATTCCAAAACATACCTAATTTGTCTTTTCCTTTACTTTTTTTGCCTTCAATTTACTGTGACTTTGATGTTTATTTAAGGTTTAAGTTAGTTTGAGTCAAGATATGTCTAGATTCTGATCTAAATTAATTGTTCTTACTTTGTTTTTCTGAGGAGTATGCTGAATTTCAAGGTTTTGTTTGTTAACTTGAGTAGGGTTATAAATTACAGTTGTTATTGTGATCATCATAGTTAAGTTAAGGAATCTTGTAGAGCAATTGCGGCTGACAGGGTCTGTGATCACAGCCTGATGAGACTGTGATATTGGCAATTAAGATGATTGAGTTTGAGCTCATCATGTGAGGTAGGTTGCAATTTAAAACTTTGCTCTAATGGAAGAAATCTTGGAAGAAATCTAATTTAGGAATATAGGTTGTCGTTTTGACAAGGTTTATTAGAAGATAAGCTTTAGCCCTCTACATCTTTGTCTAATTCATGAAAGAGCGAGGGGTGAGCCTTGTCGAAATAGTAAAGTTGCAGGATTATGACATAGAGGTCACAGGTACAAACCTAGAAAAGTTTGCTTGCAGGGTAATATTGTGCAGATTTATTATATATACTTTCCCCAAACCCACTTGGTGGAGGTGCCTTGTGCATTTGCCACCCTTTATTCAGAGGAGGGTGGGACCCACATCAGCTTTTGATTTTATTCTACCTATTCATCCTTAAATGCTTTGCTACTTCACAAATTTTGAAGTTTTGACTTTTTGTTTTGGGTGATTACTTATCAGTTAGTTTTGTGTGATGTGTAGAGTGTTGGTAATCTGAAGCCTATGCGATGGAAATATCAAATGATTCAGGCACTAAGAAACCAAAAAGGCTGACATCCGTTGTTTGGAATCACTTTGAAAGGGTTAGAAAGGCTGACATCTGCTATGCTGTTTGTGTGCATTGTAACAAGAGACTCAGTGGATCAAGTAACAGCGGAACTACTCATCTGAGAAATCACTTGATGCGGTGTTTGAAAAGATCAAATTTTGATGTGTCTCAATTACTTGCTGCAAAGAGAAGGAAGAAAGATAATACCATCAGTCTAGCTAACATTAGTTTTGATGAAGGTCAGAGGAAAGAAGAATATATAAAGCCAACGATTATCAAGTTTGAACAGGAGCACAAGAAGGATGATATCATTAGCTTCGGAAGTAGTAAATTTGATCAGGAAAGAAGTCAACTTGATCTTGCACGCATGATCATATTACATGGATACCCATTGAGCTTGGTTGAACAAGTAGGATTCAAGGTCTTTGTGAAGAACCTCCAGCCTCTCTTTGAGTTCATGCCAAACAGTGCTGTAGAGATTTCTTGTATAGATATCTATAGAAGGGAGAAAGAGAAAATGTATGATATGATAAACAAACTACAAGGTAGGATTAATCTGTCTATTGAAATGTGGTCTTCAGCAGAAAATTCTTCGTATTTGTGCCTGTCTGCTCATTATATTGACGAGGAATGGACATTACAGAAGAAAATCTTGAACTTTGTCACACTTGATTCTTTGCATACTGAAGACTTACTTCCAGAAGTGATTATCAAATGTCTCAATGAATGGGATATTGACGGCAAGCTTTTTGCCTTGACACTGGATGATTGTTCCATCGATGATGACATCACCCTTAGAATAAAGGAGAGAGTTTCTGAGAAAAGGCCTTTCTTAAGTACTCGTCAGTTACTTGACATACGCTCTGCAGCACATCTCATAAATTCCATTGCTCAAGATGCCATGGATGCATTACAGGAAGTGATCCAAAAGATTCGAGAGAGCATCAGATATGTTAGAAGTTCACAATTAGTGCAGGCAAAATTTAATGAAATTGCGCAGCATGCTACAGTTAACACTCAAAAGGTGTTGTTTCTTGATTTTCCTGTTCAGTGGAAGTCTACATATCTCATGCTTGAAACTGCAGTAGAATACAGGAGTGCTTTTTCTCTCTTCCAAGATCACGATCCCTCTTATTCATCAACACTAACTGATGAAGAGTGGGAATGGGCCACTTCTGTTACTGGATACCTAAAACTTTTAGTTGAAATTACAAACGTATTTTCGGCCAACAAATTTCCTACTGCTAATATATATTTCCCTGAGATTTGTGATGTCCATATTCAGTTAATTGATTGGTGCAGAAGTTCAGATAGTTTTCTTAGTCCCATGGCTTTGAAGATGAAAGCCAAATTTGACAAGTACTGGAACAAGTGCAGTTTGTCTTTAGCTCTCGCTGCTGTTCTAGATCCTCGGTTTAAAATGAAATTGGTTGAGTACTACTACTCCCTGATTTATGGCAGCACTGCTCTGGAGCGTATCAAGGAAGTTTCTGATGGTATCAAAGAACTTTTTAATGCGTATTCTATCTGTTCAACTATGATTGATCAAGGCTCAGCCTTGCCTGGCAGCAGTTTGCCTAGTACTAGTTGTAGTTCCAGAGACAGGCTAAAAGGCTTTGACAGATTCCTTCATGAGACATCACAGAGTCAGTCCATGACATCAGACTTGGAGAAATATTTAGAGGAACCAATCTTTCCACGTAATTCTGATTTTAACATATTGAACTGGTGGAAAGTCCACATGCCAAGGTACCCAATTTTGTCTATGATGGCACGTGATGTTCTTGGGACTCCAATGTCAACTTTGGCACCGGAATTGGCATTTAGCACTGGGGGCAGAGTGCTAGATTCTTCTCGTAGTTCACTAAACCCTGATACAAGAGAGGCTTTGATATGTACCCAAGATTGGCTCCGAAATGAATCTGGAGGTATGTACTTATCTTGTACCCTTTTCCACCCATAGAATAATGTTGATTGATTTCTGATTCTGATGCATTATTTTTTCTGACTCTTTTCAGATCTAAATCCATCCCCAATCCATTCTGCTCTACCTCTTCTCCTCGAGTGAAGTTAATTTTACCATGGTATGCTTCTGTAAAACTTGTGCCATGAGTTCCCAATCTCTCCAGACTCCGTTGTCGAATATTTTATTTTTTATATGTGCTTGATTTTCAAGGCCGATGGGTCGGTTACCAGTTCATGAATAATATTTTACCATTTTATTTTATAATTTCAGGCCTTATGGAAGAAGCATCTTAGAATTCTCAAGTTGGCCCTTGTTCCCCGCGTCATTTGTAGCAGGGAAGTGATCTATCTTTGTGCAAATATTCTGTGAAGATGCACTGTATATTCTTAGAGCAACAATGTAGATTTTTTTTATACTTATAGAGATCTCTTCTCGGTTAGATGCTTTTATTGGGACTAGCGGCTGAATCTGATTTTGTATAGAGGGTTGCATGCCCTTGATATCAAAATCGCTCCTTGCCTGAGTTTTCTTTCGCTTCACTTTTCACACAATAAAGTTGCACTAAATGAATGATCCTAACGAATAAAGATCACTTCAGAATGGTATGTTTTAAGTATCCTTCATCACCTTTATAATGCAAAGTTTTTATCCACATTTTTGTAATTAAACATGAGAGAAAGGTTAGGATAGATCATAATTGTTAAGTACAATATTAATCATGTTAGGAGAGTGATATATATACACACACTCACACACACCTCATTTTTGAGAGATATCTATTATACATCCTTTGTTTCTTTTTTGTTTCTTTTTTTCTTTTATTATGTCATTATTCATAAAACATTTTCCGTCTTGTTATTAAGGCTAGTGCATACCAAAGCCTCCAAACCCTTTCCAAGTAATTTCTTCTCCAACTGCAACTATCCACTGCTGATTATGGATAGTGACATTTTTCTTTCCTTTCTTGGCCATCGTTGCCTCCTCCTTCTTCCTCTCCGAACCCAGATTCACCCATCATAATCCATCCTAACCCAATTAAATTCCAGAATTCTGTTTATCCAAACATAATCTGCAAACAAATATCAGTAGCACTAAGCCTTGCATAATAATATGGGGTTTATAGAGCTGGAAGTGGAGCTTCAAAATGAAAAGATTGACAATGGTAGCAATCACAAGAACCACTTTCCCTAGAGTTAAGCTGTACGGAAATCAATTTTTGAGAAGAGAGAAGCTTTTGCTTTCTACATGTCGTAGAAGAGGAATGTCTACTAGATTTAACCATTTGAATATTTCTATACATTTAATTGATTAAATTTTAAATCAAATAATTAATAAGTGAAACTTAATTTATAAGTATTAATTCTTTAAGTTATAATGTTTAATTAAATCTTTCAAATAATATAATATAAAAAGTTAATATTTTAAATTATTTTATTTAATTTTTAATTTTAATGAAACAGGATGGTCTGCTAGTCTATACATATGACGGATTAAGTGAAAAGAGATAGACCACATATTAAAATCACTAAATTCATTAAAGGTTGTTTCCTCCTGCATCCCATCAATTATTTTCCTGCACCCATTATTCTTGATTTTATTTTTTAAACACACTAAATCAATTTTGGAAATATATTTCTGGAAGATAAAATTTTCCGAAAGTCTTGATGGGTGCTGGAAGAAAATTGACAGGCTATCTGCTTTTTAAAAAATTTCAATTTCATCTTAACTTTTTAAAGTGTTTCAATTAGGTCTTTTACAGACAAAAAATATTAAGGTTGTTAGCACATACCACGTGTTAGTCTCTGATTTTTAAATTTTTTAAATTTTTTGAATTTTTAATTTTTTTTTGAATTTTTTTTTTTTAAAAATTGTTACGTGTCAAATCTTTGGTGTGACATGTGGCATTGTCAGTGCCACGTGACAAGGTACTGCCACATGTCCATATTAAGTGTCATGATTTCAATTTAGTCATCACCACATATATTTATTCGTTTCAATCTAGTTCTCATTCTATTTGTTTCAATTTTGTCCGAATATTTTTTTACAAAATAGAAAAATATTGTCTTTTCCTTGAAATCAAATTTATTATTTATATAAATGTTATATTGAATTTGTTATTAAAAATGACTTACAAAATTATTATTCATATTTATATTAAAATTTAGTAGTAAAAGTCATAAATAACAAAACATGAGTATAACAATTTCAATAATACTAATTTTTTATTAAAAATGACGTCATAACATATTAAATTTTTCTTAATTGTTAATCCATGTTTTGTTATTCATGACTTTTACCACTAAACGTTAATATAAATATCAATACTTTATTTTGTAAGTCATTTTTTAATAACAAATATCAATATAACATTTAAATAAATAATAAATTTTGTCTTAAAAGAGATACAATATTTCTATATTTTGAAAAAAAAAATTGGACTAAATTGAAACAAATAAGGTGGAGACTAAATTGAAACAAATAAATATATGTGAGGACTAAATTGAAACAAATAAACATATGTGGAGACTAAATTGAAATCAAGACAATGACACTTGGAAGAGACACTAACACAGGACAGTACCTTGCCACGTGGTACTGACAATGTCACATGTCACATTAAGGATTTGACACGTGGCAAAAAAAATCAAAAATTAAAAAATTAAAAAAATCAAAGGCTAACACGTGGCACGACGTTAACGAAGTTAATAATTTTTTTCTGAAAGGGACCTAATTAAAACACTTTTTCAAAAGTTGGAACGAAATTGAAACTCTTTTAAAAGTGGGTACCAAACTAAAATTTTCGAATGAAAGTAGGTACCAATCGACTAATTAAACCTTTAAATTATGATGAATACACATCCAAGTGAGCTTTGCCATTTCTAGATATGTGGCAAAGTTCCAAGTGTTGTCTCAAAATTTTAAGGAAACTTTGGATGAGAAGCAATTTTGCACTCTTATAGTTTTTATGTGCATTTTATGGGAGTGGTTAAAAAGATCAAACTCTCTTCGTTGTTGTCGTCATTCCCTTTTTATCATCATCCTCTTGTGGTCATTGTCACATTGATTTTTGTGAATGAATTAAAAAATGTAGAGGTGTCAATTTGGCTAATGGGTTAGTTTTAACCCATCCTTCATGAAGTTCCTTTTAGGGGGTCCCTAAATGAGAGGGTCAAACAAAAAAGTCTCAATCACCTCTCAAGTGAGTTAGGGCTAGAGCTAAGGTAGGTTTGACCTCATTAAAATACTTTAATTAAATATTAAAAACAATACTTTGAGTCTTAGACAAAAATCGAGTCGAGTTATCTCGGGCCAAGCCAAAAGCTGAGATGGGTCGCCCAGACCAAAGGTCAAGACTAACCGGCTTAGGTAGAAAGTTTAGAAGGGTCGACCCAGACCAAAGTTAGAGATGGACCGACCTGGGCCTAAAGTCGAGAAGTGTCAATCAAGGTCAAAGGTCAAAATGGGTGACCCAAACTGAAGGTTGAGATAGACTGGCTTGGGCTGAAGGACGAGAAAGTCTAGGACAAACTAAAGGCAGAGCCGAGTTGGGCCGAAGGCCGAGACGATTCGACATAGGCTGGCAGTCGAGACTGGCCAACGATTTAGACGAGTTGGGTCGGCCCATACCAACGACCAAGAGGGGTCAGACCAGGCAGACAACCGAGACGAGTCTAATCGAGTCGAAGGTTGAGATCAGTTGAGCCAACCCAGACCAACGGCCAAGATGGGTCGGGTCGGGCTGATGACAAAGACAAATTGGCCTGAGCTAACGACGAACATATGCTAACTCGAGCAGATGGATGAGATGGGCAATCAATTTATTATTATTAGTTTAATTTTATTCTTTACATGATTTTGATCAAGTGATATATTATAACTTTTATTAGTATATAGAAAAAGATACTCATTAGAATTAAAAAAATTAAAGTAAACAGAGATTTAAAATATATTTGAATTTGAATATTTGTTTTCCTTTTATATTTTTAAAAAATATTTTTAATTTTTATCAACTAGGTTTCATTAATGTTTGCAAATTTAATAAATATTTTGGTTCTCATGAAATTTTATTTGATACTCTAATTTGAAATGTATACAGTTATAATTTCTTTTTAATATTTGATATCGAAAAAACAATCATCCTCTTAATATTGAATATGTGATAATATTATGTTTCCTGTACCATATTTTTTATTATTTTATAAAAATTAATTAATTAATATTGAAACAATAAGAAAACAGATATGTGTATGGGTACAAGTATATATTCGTTACCTAGTGGAGATGGGCAAGAGACAAAGTTTAATACCTGTTGGGTTAAGGTATGTGGATGAAGATAATTTTTTCTATAGGGATGAGTATGAGATTAAAGGATAATAAATTAAATGGAGACCCAAAAACATAAATAACATTATCAATAGATAAGGAAGGAAGAAGATTAATAATACCAACACCATAACACCATGTGAGGAGACCTAAGACCCATTGACCATGGTAATGAAAGGCAAATAACTTGAAGTAGACATAGAAGAGAAAAAAGATTTAGTATTAGTGATGTAATCTATGGCACCTAAGTCCAGAACCTAAAAGCCATGAAAGTTAGAATGAGTGAGACCAACAAAATATGTATCTTATGCAACAAAAGCAATGGAACTAGAGTTCTCACAATTCTCATGCCATTTGAAAAAATTGTTAAAGATGGTAGGTTTTTTAAAGGATAAGATGACACATGAACATTAGAAAAGGTCATAGGTGTGTGTAGAGAGTGAAAATAATTACCACGAGGAAAGCAACCCTCTTGGTGACATTTAGTTGCCTACCGTACACATTCTTGGAAGTTTGGATCACAGATGCTCAAATTACGGACATTTTCTTTCCGCACTCCCCCATCAAACTTTTTCTACCTTCCATTTATTTCGAAATAAGCTCATTTAAGAATATTATGAGATAAAAAAAAATCCCAAATATATCTCATACTCCGTCTAACTGTTTTTTCTTTCATCTATGTACTTCTACTCCCTACCCCATAATATAAACAAATCAAAAAATAGCCGATGTATTTTTATTATAATATATAAGTGAAAACACATGCGTTGTTATTTACTTTTTTTTATAATAAAAAATAATAAAATTATTTTATTATTATAATTATAAAATTAACAATTATTATTGTAGGTAATTTTTTAAATAAAAAATTATTAAGTTTAAAAAAAAGTCAAGAAAAACTGTTAAATTAAAAAGAAATCAATCATTTGAAAGGTAAAATTGGTAAAATAATGATTTTAATTTAATTTTTTTTTATGTAAAGGGTAAAATTGGAAAGAAAATATGAACACCAAAAAGTATCCTTTTTATATAGGTATAGATTGTAAAATATAATAAATTCAATAATAATATTTTTATTATAATAATAAAATTAAATAAAAGGTTTTTATAATTTAATTATAAAGAGTTTTTATTTATTTTATAAATAAATTTTTAATTAAAAAATTATTAAGTTTAAAAAAGTGGTCAAATTTTAATTTATTTATTTTTTATTAAAAGGGTAAAACTGGAAAGTAAATGCAGATACCAAAAATAGGTATCTCTTTATACATAGGTATAGATTCTAAATTGCATAGTGGATTAAATAATTTGAAATATAACTTTTGAATGCATAGTTTTTGGAATAAGATTATGTAATTTTGGACTATATGATATAGTTTTGAGTTATATAATATACAATGTTGTTATTTTATGGTACAGTTTTAAAATATATTTCGATTTGTTTTAGACTGTATAATTAAAAAGTATCTGAGTTTATATATTCTAAAATATAGCTTCGAATTGGTTATGAGATACGTTTCATTTTCATATTATGAAATATAAGAAAAGGAATTCTGGGGGTGAAGAAAGTAAAACTGATTAACCAATTGTCAAAATATTGGTACAGTTCAACTTCAACAAGAACCTTGTCTTTGCAAGACTGTACTGGCCTATAGAAGAGGCTTTTTCTTCCTGCACCCGTTCAGTTTTTTCCACATCCTTTAAATTTTCAAAATAACCATATTTTACCTTTTGTAAAAGTGAATTTTAGATTACCTATCGTGAAAATTTTTTGGAACGAGATTTTTAGAACGCGTGAAATATATTTTGAAACAATCTTTCCATAATAATATTTCTGTATATATTACCTCTAGAATGAACTTTCCAAAATAAGTTTTTCAAAATGATTTTTTTTAATTACTCGGATAGTCTCTATTTTAGTAGGGGTGTGATATAAGTAGGGACTAAATTGAATTAAAGAGACATAAATAGAGACTAAATTGAAATCAAGACAATGATATTTGATAGTGACACTAACACGTGCTATTGTCCTGTCACATGATACTGGTAGTGTCACGTATTACATCATGAACCTGACACGTGACAACAACCACATATTGACACGTGACACGCCGTAAATGACGGTAGTAAATTTTCTCTTAAAGGAGCCTAATTAAGATACTTTTTCAAAAGTTATGACACAATTGAAACTTTTTTAAAAGCATAGACTAAATTAACACATCTGTACTAAAGTGAGGACCATCCAAGTAATTAAACATTTTCTTTTCTTTCTTTGCAACTGTTTTCTCTCTCATCTTTGTTTGCAACATTCTCCTTGTTTTCTTTTTTCCTCTACAATGTTCTCCCTCTTTAATTTTATCATTCTTTTTTGTTTTTGTCTTTGTAGCAACGACATTGACAACTAAGACGACTATTGTTGAATTGATAAAAATAATACTTTTTGAAAAATCTCACAACATCTAGGATAAGCAAAGGAGTGGGTATTAGTCTCACAATTTGTGATTTATATTCAAACTTTGTGTAGTGATAATTGTCGAGAATACCTTTCACACTCTTTTAAACATTTTATGGCTTCTCATGACATTCTTCGTGAAACCTCATGTGTTTATACACCTTAATAAAATAGGGAAATAGGGTGATGGAGCATAATAATAAAGACAACTTGTTGAAATCACTTGTACAATTTTAATTCATGGTGAGTTTTATCGGTATTTTTGAGGTAATGTTATTCTTATTACATGTTATCTTATTAACACGTGTCATCTTCAGTTTTAAATAACAAAATCCCTCATTCTATTTTGTTCGCTCATGAACCTTTTCACCCTTACCTCTTAAATTTTTTGTATCTACGCGTTTTGTTCATAATTTTAGTTCTGGTCTTGATAAATTATCTCCTAGCTCATACAAATGTGTTTTTTTAGGATTCACCATATCACAAAATTGATATAAATGTTTTTCTCCTTAACCCTAAAAAATATATATGGGTTACTAGGAAACCCTAACTTTAGATACCATGTGAAAATAGTCAAAATTAGGTAGAGAATTCATTCTCTTGTGTAAAAAATACACATAGGGTAATATATTTATAATAAAGAATATTACTAAAAAATATGGGCTAAGCCCAAATACACATAATATTGTAACAACATAAGATATTGTAAGTAACTACAACTTAATAACATGTAACACTTCTCAATCTGGTGTATATGAATTGTATGTACTATGCTTGGTACAAATATAATCAATTTTAAATTCCCATAAAGACTTAAAATATATGTTAACTAATAATCACTTGAGTTAACAAACCTATTCATAATGTCTCTAGATACAATTATTTCTCAAATAAAGAGACATTTAATCTCAATGTACTTGGTCCTTTCATGAAAGACAAGATTAAAGTTATGGTCTCTCCCAATTGTGAATTTGTTTAGCTTAAACAATTACTTAAAGAGTTGCAATTTGGAAATATCACTCAAATGATACTTTATGTGAAATCAAAGATCTTATTTGTTTACCAGATCAAAGGTCTGGAGAGATAATTGGCACCATATGTGAGCCTCAACGTCTTTATCACCTCACCTTTGACCTTCTGCACATGTTGACACAATTGAAATGTGTATTATGTTGTTTTGTCATCTTACTTATCTCAAAGTGTTAAAATGTTATGAAATTTAATATTATGTGGTCAATATAAAAATGATATTGTAGTTAATGTAAAAGAGTGAATAACTTATTACTTAAATGATAAGAGACTCTCTTTGTCACTACCATTAATAGAACTAGCCTTGTTATCCAACACATTTTAAATGAAAGAAACAAAAATTGATCCACCTTTTATATTACCCACAATATTATTTTACTTTAATCACATAGTTTCATATTTTTTTATCACATAAAAATAAGTAAACAAGATAATATAAAAATATAACAATCACGTCAATAATATAAAACAAAATAACAACAAACTCAATTAAAAATATATATAAAAATTGAATACACAATAAAAATAATTAAATTTATAAAATACTTAAAACTTTATTATACTAAATTTGCCAAAGCTATTTCTATAGAACTTATTGTACAAGAACACTTGACAACTACCCATTCACTCTTCATACAATAGCATAAACCAATATTTCATCAATTTTTCAAGATTTTTCGCAACTAAGTAACTTTTCTCGTTTTTATTAAATATTAAATGTTTATCGTGATTATGATGTTTTCTGTTTTATTAAATAATTAAGTAATACATCAAATCATCAAATTTAGTACATTAACTTAACATTCCATAAATATAAGTATCACGAACAATAAAAAAGAAAAAAAAAATATCATGCATGCAAGGATTTTATTTTATTAAAAAATAAAAAAAGGAGAAGAAAGGATAATGGAGAAAACAACTTGACCAAGTTGTGACAATAACCTCACAACTCTTACAACTAACTTAGAAAAGTGTGAAAGAGTATATTGGTATATAACTTTTTTTTCTTAGAAAAGTGAGTAAATTAGACAATGTAAGATTTTTACTTGATAAAATAATAATAAAAAATAAACTATCACAATAAGTAGAAAACATTTTAATATAATAAATGCGACCTCACTAGTAGAAGGTCAACATAATATTTATTCATAAAATTTTACTCCTAAGAAAAATATGTTCATGATCAATCAATCACCAAATCACTTTGCATATATTCTCTCGAAAAAAAAGCGATTTAACTAGGTGGGCACAAGTCTAAATTGATCCCATTATCCAATCAACTTGAGCAAAACAAAGAAAAAGTTGAACATAGTCAAATATTGCTACAACTACAAATATAGTGGCATTGTTTCCACCATCAAATTTAATACGTAGGATATTCCAAAAAATACGTGTATAGTTTTATGTTATGTAATTCATAATTCTTATCACTCAATTTGTATTTTTAACCGTATATTCCTTACGATAAATAATCGTGCTCCCTTGATCGGATTTTAATAACACAATTATAAATAATAATTTTTCACACAATTTACATGTAAGACTCGAATTTGAATAGACAAAGCAAAGCTAAAGAGTGACACTTTAGAGATTCAATAATCTAAAAGAACTTCTAAAATGAAAAAAAATTATGCACGAATTTAACAAAAAGATAAACGATGATTCTTTTTTCTTAAAAAAAAAAAACTTGTATACAAAATTAATTTTGACTTAAAAAATCATTTTTTTTCAACGTAGTTATTTAGGTCAAATTCAATACATACATGAAAATAAGGTGAACGAGTCGAATTGAATTTAATTCATTTTTAAAATAAATTAATTTTTTCTTAACTAAATCTGATTCGAGTTCGTGATGAATTGGATTAACTTACATATTAAAACCTATTTTAATATTTTTATAAGTGAGCGGAAATGATATTTTAAACCATAATCATGAGTTTGGGTTACAACAAAAGAAAAATAATTTTATAAAACTTTTGGAAGAGAATAAAAAAGTAGAACAAATTCCCTATAGGCAAAAAAGATCCATGTCTCCAAAAAAGCTCTCTTTCTGTTACTTTCTTCTCTAAATTATTTAAACCCTTACATTCCTTTCTTTCTCTTTAAGGATTCACACTATTTTTTTCTCTCTTAACTTTCACACTCAAAACCTGCATTTCATACTCTCAAGGACGCAACCTTCCGGTTAGTTTTATTTATTTATTTATTTATTTTCTTTTTCATTTTATTTTGTTTATGAATTTTATGATTTTGCTTCTTTCGATTTGATGGATTTGTTCTTGATTTTGGTAATGTTTTATTTATTTACTTTAAGGTTTTGACTGTGTTATTATTATGTTTTCTTTTTGGTTTATATTAGCTTTAATCTTTGATAGTGAATGGTGTTGTAGCCCCTGTGTTCTACAAAAGCATAAAAGTGATCCAATTCACTTTTACTTAAAAGGTTTATATAAATATATCATTTATAAATTCAAAGTACAGTAAAAGTTACAGGACTCATACTCAAGATCATACGTGGGTTTGGATTATTTTTTTTTTTGACCTTTTAGATATATTTAATTTAAACTTTTGTTGATTTCTTCCTTTTGTGATATAAGGAAATTCGGATTTATCAATTGTTTTATTTAATATATTTTTTTTTGTCTCTTGTTTTTTTCTTATGATATTTTCTGTGTGGTGGTGGGAGTAGACTGGTTTCTTATTTAAATTTTTTATTTTTTACACGTAGTTATTAAATATGATATTTTAAGTTTAGTTCAATTTTACAAAATTAATTTTTAAAATGAATTTTATATTTATTTATGTAATGTAAAATTGTTTTATATCTAATATATGTGAAATCTTTAATATACCTCTCACGTCTATACATATCGAATGTATGTGAAAGTAAATATTGATGATGATTTGATAATATTTTAATAACAGTGTCATGATAAGTTCAACAAAATACAAATTTCGTTAAGATATTTCACATAACTCTGATATTATTTTAAAAGTCTAACTCAACCTAACAAAATTAACTTATAAAATAAAAAATAAAATTGACACTGGACTATAAATTTATCTTATTTCAATTGATACGAAATATCCAACATATTTTTAATAATCACATGTAATGTTACAATTTAACATTACTTAATTAATATAATTTTCATTATTGTCTTATATCCTATTACTCTCCATCTTCATGTTAGTGGGCATGTAAAAAGTCGGTTAAAGTTATTTTCTTTATAAGTGAGTCATTCCTCTTTTTCTATCTTTTTCTAGACACAAATCACTTATTCTTTTTCTCTTATCTGGATTCTTTTCATTTTGCTCTTGCCAATGCTGTAAATCTTTACATATTATTCAATAAATTCATGTTTTAACATGAAAGTTTTTAATAACAAATCATAAATAAATACTTAAGAAAAATGTTATACCGTATCTCTTCTTAATATTTTTACAACAAATGGAACGTGTTGTATATATGGTGGTGGAAATTTTGAGTCAAACAATTCAATAATAATAATAATAACAAATGAAAAACTCAAATATAATTAAACACGTGGAAACAATCCTCACCAAATCCATTTCTTTATAATATAGTTTTATGTTACACTTGTCTTCAAGTTAATAAAGAAGAACAAAAGTCATAACTTACGAAATAATATTTTCAGCTAATCACGTGGTTCAAACAATACGTGTAACACACACAAATAAGACAAAAAAAAAAAAAAGAACCGTGTGGAGACATTGACTGGTCAGATTACGTGTAATCTCAAAATTCTTACTTGGCTTCAGAATACGACCAAATTATTTTTAATGTTTTTAACCATAATTGGTGTATACAATAAAAGGATATCATCATAAAACCTTCACGATGATAGAAATTGTTACCATTTATGTGAAATAGAACATATATTTATTATTTTTAAAAAGTGTTTGATGATAATTTTATTATTGAGCCTAATTAAATTTTTAAGTGGATAGATAATATATATATATATATATATATATATATATATATATATATATATATATATATATAATTGAATAAAATATCCATTAATTGAACTGATTCTTTTAGTCATCGATAAAATTATTGAATACTTTACTGGACAAAATTTTTTGGAAGAAATTGTCGTTGAATAAGTGGTGGTTTCTATCAAGTACTTTACATTGACAATATGGAAAAAAAAAATTATGGAAAAGGTTGTTGTTGAATAAGTGGTTCAAAACAAGACACTATAAAATAAGGCCAAAATAGTTAATATGTGGAATTTAAATTTCATCTTGTATTTTTAAATGAATCAAAGTTAAATATTTTTGGACTAGATGTCGAGTTCAAACCTTAAATTTATAAAAACATGGTTCAATTTGGTTAGCACTGAACAATTTGATTAAATTTAAGATAAATGTTTTGAAATAATTAATTTTTAAATGATCACTAATTTAAGAAATGAATAAGATTTTATGGTTAAAAAAAAAGGAAACTGCTTATTTTATTAAAAAATATTTTTTAAAAGATAAGCACAAACAATACCGTCCACTTTCTCATATTTTTCAATAAAAAAATACATTTGAGCATAAACATTTAGTTTAACAATATCTCAATTATTATTTAATGATTTAAAATTAATTTTATAAAACTGTAAAATGGTGTATATATCATGGAGGGTACTGTGAATAGAATCAGAAGAAGAGGTATTCATCAATATATGAACCACGTTAATCATGCAAAAACAGAATAAAAGAAAAGAGAAAAGTAAAAATGCTAAGTTGATTTCATACATGAAAAAGTTTATGCCATTTGGCTGTCTAACTTTGGAACACAATAAGAGGACAAAACATATAGCCATGTAAAATGGTTGTCCCCTTTCATGTGTTAAGATTTGTTTGGCTTCATAATTTGAAAATGAAGTTTCAAAAGTGCTTTTTGTGACTGCTTCCACTGCTATAGCTTGCATTTTATGTACCAACTTGCGTTTTCAAAGAGAGATTGTTGCATGGCCAGTGAAATTCCTAGACTTTGTATTCAATCTTTATATGTATATATACTATGATATAAAAGAGATTTTTTATGCATATATTTTATTTGTAATTTTAATTTTTAAGTTTTTCTTTAAACTAAAATAACTATATTACCAATTTTATTTTATTTTAAATTTGACCATCTTTTTTCTAAAATTAAATTATTTTTAAACTAAAATAATTATTATAATAATAAAATTTTTAAAAATAAACCTTACCTATAATAAAATTGTAAAAATTATTTTAATTTACTTTCATAATTATAATAATAATAATTTTATTTGTTTTATTATAAAAAAAAATGAACACACAAGTAACACGTGTTTCATAATAAATTTAAATAATCGTCTACATATAAAATTGATTAAGAATGTGAAATGGTATATTGGCTAGACGTGGATCATTCAATATAAATTTTTCCATTTTACCATCTTCTTGAAGTGTGTCTTCATGTTACCATTTCCAATTAAGGAAAATATAGATTTTTCTTAAATGACTTAAAACATTTTTTTTTTCTTAGATAAGCACCATCTTGAAAATATATATATATATATATATATATATATATATATATATATATATATATATATATATATATATATATATAAAAGGTAACACCGGCTTAATTGATACTAATTTATATATTATAAACTTTTCTATAATAATTAGAAATCGTAAATTATTTTTTTATTCACACATTTCTTTCGTTCACACTCTTTTCTCCATTTTTTTCATTCGCATTATTTTAATTATTTTCTTTATTTACACTTATCTCTTTCATCTATATTAATTTCTTTCATTCACTACAATTGTTTTCTTCTTTTCATTTATTTTACTTTTCTTAACATGAAGATGTTGTACCATATTATTTTTAACTAACTGTCATTAAGGTCAACTAAACCAACACAAATTAGATAATATGAAAAATAAAATTTATTAGATATCGACTTAGCCGACAGCAAATTACATAAATTTTAAAATAAAAACGCACCAATACCGATTTGATCAACACTAAAATGTTTTGATTAAAAAAAATTAATTTAAAAATTAATGAAAAGTTAGTCAATACTACTTAAAGTCTTGGATAATAAATTAATGTACATAATTTTAGAATCCTACCATGTATAACTCTAATTTAACTTTATTGCTTTTTTCTTGTTAACGTTTTTTAATTGGTGTAAAATGCCTATTATTTTCTTGAAGTGAAAGCAATAGATTCAACAGAGTACGTAAAATATATATTATTATAGAATTTAATGGCGTTCCTTATATTTTATAATGAGTTGAATATGCAGAAAAGAGTGTGATGGACCCAAAAAATATGTGGTTTTGTTGGTTGTTGGAGAATTTATGGTTTAATGGAGTAACATAGCCATCTTTGACGGGTCCCCTAGCTTTTAAAAGTCGAATTCCACACCCACTTGCCTGCGTTTAGTGCAGAAGAACAACCTTGCATGCAATGCAAAATCTTTATACGATGCTGTTTTTGTCGCTTTTAATGGGACCTTTACTCCACTATGTCGTATGTAGTTCCATTCGCGGTGCTCGCAAATTTCGTATTTTTCTTACCTTTATAAAAGTTCCTCCAATACCTATTTTCTTTAGATTCTTATCAACTTTTATACAAAAAGGCTACTTATACTTTTGTTTTCTCTTATTTGGAAACATATGGAGGAAAATTGGAATCTAGTAATATTGTATCTTTTCTATTGAATTGATTTTCATGAACTTTTTTGTTGGTAACATTTTGTGGGGATAAAGTATCAAGCACTAACACAAAATGCTCCTTTAGGTCTAGTGCTTTTGGGTTCTCACGCCTGGTTTATATCATATGTAGAATCGAAAGGCGTAAATTTATGTCTGTAAAAAAAAAAAAGAGTTGCATATGTCTAGTACAAACAACCAGACATGCAATTACAAATATATAAACTTCTTTGGGAGGTCACTCATCGCACACCACCGTGGATGGTGGTTCATGCAACCACTGCATTTCGAAGGAGATCCACTGTCGTGTCGCCGTTGCAGTTGGAGACCACATCGTCCTCTGTTGTCGCACGTCGCTATCGCACACCGCCGTTGCACACCACTGTTGCAAATGGAAGGGTTTCAAGCTTTCGGGAAATGAAAATGGAGGCAAACGAACATGGAGGCAAATGAAAATGGAAGCAAACGAGAAATATACCTTTGGTGGGTTTGATGTCGCCATCCCTTTCGTGCACACAAAAAAATGAGAGAAAACCCTTTCGCGCACAGAGATGAAATCACTAAAGAAGAGAATCTGAAATAAAAAATTTAGTTTATGTCTACCACACCAAGGTCAAACATAAATATCACAATTTATGTATAATTGCACACATACATTTACATCTGCTATGACTGAAACTAACGTAAATTTATGTTTGACTACACACAGTCAGACGAAATTATCGATATTTATGTTTGACCTTGGGATGCCAAACGTAAATATTGATTACTTATTTACAAGTATGTCACCGATCATTTTTAATGTCTTATCCCTCTAGATTATGAAAATAAACAATTATATCAAACTAGACACTTTACTATTCCATAACAAAATAGTATTGTTGAAAGAAAACATGAATGTATATTGTTGTTAAACATGTTCATTTAATCAATGACAATCTCACTGCACTAAGGCAAAACAGATCACATTATACTATCAAGTGTTAGAATAGTTGACTCTAGAAGGGAGGCTGAATAAAGCATGATATTTTTTTGGTATAGAGATAGACTAGACCGTCTAGTGAGATTGAATCAAGCAGCACACATAATTTTTATATCAATTCACTCTAATCTCTTAGACTATATCAAGTTCTCTCTTAAGCAAAACTTAAAAGGTTTCACTAGTCAAAACAAAGATTACAAACCAAGTATACAAACTAGTCATGGTTAAATCTTCTTTATCTTCGTTTGAGATTAATAACTCTTAAGCAGAAAGAAAATCACTCTCACAGAGAAAACAATTTAAGCTCACTTAACCAAACTTCACAATATATATTAAGGATTTACAAGATATTTCTCACAATCCACAAACATAAGCTATGATCACTATAAGGCTTAGTAAGAGTGTTTGTTGTTGATGTATTCTTCAACTTTAACTTGATATCTTTATATAACTTCTTGAATTTGATTGTTGCATCTATCTTAGCTAACACTTCATTCTACAAAATCTGCATGTAAATGTCCATCGGAAAAGGTCCATTAGATCATCTACTAAATCATTAGACGATGTCATCAAACTGTCTAGTTAGAGACAAAACCTAAACTTTGTAAGATCCATGCTTCCATTAAACTGTCACAAAAACACACGTTAGAATATTCATATCATATAATAGCATAACACTTAGAGTGTTTGTTATCATCAAAATTGTTGGATGGTCGACTCGTGTTAAATCTTTTTCTAGGGTTCTTAAGATTAGATTGTCTGGTCTCAACATCAAGGATATTGGTCCTCTCAAGTACTTCTTAGGCTTAGAGGTTGCTTGATCCACTCAAGACATAATACTAAACTAGAGAAAGTATTGTTTTAATCTTCTTGCTAACACTAATTTTATTGTTAATAAGCATGCATCTTTCATGGACCCCTTTTACAAACTTATGGATGATTGAGGTCATTTAGTAGACAATTCAACAAAACATATGGGAGTTATTGGAAGATTGATCTACCTTACTCCACACCCTCCCCCAATATTAGTTATGGTGTCCAACAACTCAACCAATTTGTATTCCAATCTTTGGTATACCATGTGTAGGTTATACAAAGTATAATAGGGTATCTAAAAACTTCACTTAGTTTAAGTCTATCAGTTTCTAGCTTAAGGGTGTGTTCTTTTGTAGAGATTGATTTGAGGGAGAGGGATTGGATGAATTATGATAGATTTAAGGGTGAAGTTTGTATTGTTTCTTTTACGAGATTTGAAGGTGATAGTGGAGTGGGTTTGAGAGTAAAGTTTGTAAATGTTTATGAGAGATTTGACTGATATGATAAATTAAAAAAAGAATAATAGATAGAAAAGTAAGATTACCAAATTGTCCTTTATCTTAAAAGTAATATTAAATGATATTTAGATGAGTTGAAATTATTTTAAATATTTTTTATGATGAATAATTTAAAAAAAATATTAATTGAAATAAATAAAGAATATAATATATTTTATATAAAAAATTAAATATTTTGAATTTCAATATTAAAAAAAAAATTAAAGATTCCAAGCATAAATGATATTATTCAACTAGTCCACCACTTGCTACAACACAAAAGCATTATTTTCATAATTGGAATAGGTTCCAAGCACAATGGAACTTGTTCCACACACAAAGCTTGCACCTTTGGAATCATATCCACTAAACCCATAACCAGTTCCATTTCCTTGTTGAAGCACAGATATGGTTCCCACGCCATGTGCATGGTGGCCTGCATCATCCCATTCGTCAAACTGCGTGAAGACCGTGTTGTAAATAACTGACAAATCACGAACAAAAGGTGCTTCCTGAGGCGTGTAAATTCACTGCCCTTAAGGACTTATCCGCGGTGTATTGCGCAAGCCCCCCAAGATACAACAGGAACTTCTCGGATCTTCCGAGGATCTTAGAACTAGAAGGCAAGTACTCTTGAAAGAGTATTTAACCCAGATAAAAGAAGAAAGAAATATGAGAGAAGAGAGCTAGAAGAATGAAAGAAAAGATTGAGAGATGGTGTGTTTTGGAGAGCACCAAAACCACCTATTTATAGGTGTGAGTGGTGAATGGTGAAGGGCTGAAATCCATATCATTTATGGAGAAAAATTCAATGTATGGCAACGGTAAAAATTTTCCTGCAACGTATACAATTGGCAGCCCAACTTTCAGGTTCAAGAATCAAAACGGATGCACCTCTATCATAAACTTGAAACTGTAGCAGAGATAATTATGGCATGCAACATTTAGAATCTTTGCAATAAACAGATTATTTTATAACAATCCCCCACATATTGCAAAAGATAAGAAAAGAAAGGAAGAAAAATTCTGGGTCTCACAAGACGTAAATGCATCGGAGCTGGTATAGCAAGCTATATGAACTAGTCCTAGACAGATAAACTTAACACACAGTGTAGTTGGTATAGCAAGCTATATGAACCAAAGACACTTGATGTGTGTTAGTGGTTTATCGATCACAATACACCCCCACAATCCTTGCTGTTAACGCTGTGTTGCGCTTACTAGGACATGCGCGAGCCCGATATTCATGAGTGCTCTAGAGATCATGCCAAGATCTCATACAAGCGGCCCCACTTAACACTCATATAGGTGATTTCATCAAGTGTATGCTGCAAATCATACACTACCTATAAAGGATATGAAAATCATTAAAACTTTGTTTAAACTAAAATTCTTACACCACATAGAATTTAATTTACAAAGTTTAACCTCTCAAAATGCAGCCTTTAGCACTTTCACGCACACCATAGGAATGGACATAATTGATTTAAAAATCAATTTAGTGCTATCAGAACTAACAAGTAACCTTTTTTTTACCCATATGAACCTTTTTCATGGGATCTCCAATCACAAAGGTTGGGTTACCATCACTTGTTTGTTTGCAAATGGCTTCAGTCTCATTCCCCTCGATATTTCTAAAATCATATTTCTTCTCAAGGGTTTTGTCAGGGGATCTACTAGATTCCGTTTTGACTTCACATAATCAATGGAAATAGTTCCACTCTTTAGCAGCTGCTTAACCAGATTATGTCTCAATTGTATATGTTTATTCTTTCCATTATAGTTTTTTTTGGCTATAGCTATTGCCGATTGACAATCACAATGTATAGATACATATGGGGTTGGTTTAATTCCTAAAGGAATGTTTGCTAAGAAGTTTTTCAACCACTCAGCCTCACTACCAGCCATTTCGAGAGCAACAAACTCAGATTCCATTGTTGATCTTGCAATAATTGTTTACCTGGTTGATCTCCATGTAATCGCATTTTCCCCATGTGTGAATACATAACCACTAGTGGATTTTGTCTCATCTGAATTAGAGATCCAGTTAGCATCACTGTACCCTTCTAGTACAACGGGAAATCCACTATATTCAATGGCATAATCCATTGAACCTCTTAAGTATCTCATAAGCCTTCCAAGTGCATCCCAATGCTCTTGATTAGGACATTGAGTGTATCTACTCAGTCTACCTACTGCATAAGTAATATCAGGTCTTGAAAAGCTCATTAAATGCAGTAGGCTCCCAATTATCTGGGTATACTGAGGTTGAGAAATTGATTTTCCTCTATTTTTCATTAATTTAGAGTTAGCATCATAAGGGGTACTCACAGGTTTAAAGTCATAATATCTAAACTTCCTAAGAAGTTTCTCAATGTATTGTTCCTGAGATAGTAATATACTATCTCCCTTCCTTATGATTCTAACACCTAAAATCACATTGGCTTCACCCATGTCTTTCATTTCAAACTTAGATCCTAGAAATAATTTAGTTCTAGAGACTATATCAATGCATGTACCAAAAATTAACATGTCATCCACATACAAACATATAATGACACATTCACCATTTTCAGATTTAGAGTACACACATTTATCAGCATCATTAGGT
>Ga0209589_1004401_pt1 | contig 24323 bp, 17 predicted proteins | sample CowpeawhiteBW_FD_187525 | JGI IMG/M metagenome (GOLD analysis project Ga0209589, IMG submission 187525) | Root nodule microbial communities of legume samples collected from California USA - Cow pea white BW (SPAdes) (version 2) | ecosystem: Host-associated > Plants > Roots > Nodule | place: USA...
GACCCGGCTTGAAAAAAAAAAAATAACAGTAGCTTCTTGAATCTCATTTCACTTGTCACGCGTCAGTAGCAGTCGCTAGTCGGAACCCGCAAGGTCTCATTCCGATCACACTTCACCACTCCACACAACTCAACGCAACTTTCAATTACATAATTACACCACCATTTATCACTTCACAAACTCAGCTTGATCTAATTCATTATTGTTATTATTATCATCATCACCATTATTCTTGTTCCTATTCGCATTTTCAATTCTCAATTCTCCTTCTTCCTCGCGCAGAACATGAAGCTGCGGCTGCGAATCCTCCTCATTTCTCTGTTGTTGTGCGTCCCATTTTCCTCCTCTTCGAAGCCCAAGGACCCGTTCCTTGGAATCGCTCCCGAAGGTTCCTTCCCCTTGCTCCGCGCAATACTCATCGCTATCGTTTCAATTTTATTTGCATTTTGACACTTCTGCGGTGTTTATGTTTCTACTGAACAGATGACAAGTATTATAGAGCTTCCGATGTTATAAGATGTAAAGATGGATCCGGAAAATTCACCAAGGCGCAGCTCAATGATGATTTTTGCGATTGCGCTGATGGCACCGATGAGCCGGGTTCTTATTATTAATTTTTTTGCGATTTGGTCTATTTAATTCATATAGGATTATCTGGTGTTCTCAATTTTCGTTGTTTTATTTTTTTTTCTTTCACTTTTGGGGCAGGTACATCGGCGTGTCCGGCTGGAAGATTTTTTTGTCGGAATGCAGGGCATTCTCCTGTTGACTTGTTTTCATCCAGAGTGAATGATGGAATATGCGGTGAGCATGATTCGTGCATCTTTCAAATTTTATAGTTGTATTATGTAATTCCTACGGTGTAGTTATAATAAATGCTTAAGCTGAAAAATTGAAACACCGTTAAAAGGGGGATATTGATACAAGAAAAATATCCGAACTGGGTAGATGTGCATGAGCAAGGTCCTATTAGTACAGATTTAGAAGGTCGTCTTGACGCTGTTGATTATGCATTTATGGTTTACTCTTCAACATGCCTTTTGATATATAAGCTAATCATTTTCTGTGCATATAATTTGAACTTATGGGGATGGTTTTTTATCTTGTTATTGTCACTGGTATTATTCAGGGAGTTCATAATGTAGTAGTATGTGGCGAAGTGATTGGAGATGCTAGTGGAGTAAAAATGACAGTTGATACAGTTATTCCCTCTGTATTTTATATGTGTAATATAATTTTAGCTACATTTAGTATTTTCAAGGAATTTTAGGTCTGTTACCATGCAACGGACATGATGAGTACGGAGAGCACACCTTATGTTTTCATCCTTTACTAACATTGTGCATTTGTAGATAACTCCTGGAAATGTTTTCCTTTGTTATAGATATTGAATTCATTATTATTTTTGTCTATAAAGTTAAAAGTGCTGTTGTCCAATACCTTAGTAATCTGTAGTTTGGATTATTAGACTTGTGTGCTTTGTTAATCTGAAGTAATTGGTTTTACACTCCTGTCTTAATCTGTAGATTGCTGTGATGGAACTGACGAATATGATGGTAAAGTAAAGTGTCCAAATACCTGCTGGGAGGCTGGGAAAGTGGCTCGAGATAGACTGGAAAAAAAGATTGCAACTTATCAAGAGGGTGTCAAATTGCGAAAGCAAGAAATTGAACAAGCTAAAGTGGCTATTGAGAAGGATGAGTCAGAACTTTCACAATTAAAAAAGGAAGAAAGTATACTTAAAGTGATTGTAAAACAGCTAAAAGGTATCTCTTTTTGGTTCCATCCTGTTATTCTGAATTTTTTCTAAATATAAATATAGTACATGGAACTCGGGTTGAAGAATTTTGATCTTAAAAATAATGGTCATTGAAAAAAATAAAGGAAATGTGTCTAATGTTCTTGTGGCTAATTGTTTTCAAATATGACCATCCCATGATGGAAAATATTACAATGATATAAAGAAGGTATTAATCAAATTCAAAGAGATCCTATGATTCTAATTAAGAATTCGTTTGGTCCTTATGAGAATAGCCCTTAAGTTGGCAAACTTTTACGTTTACTATTCATTACACTTATTCAGATCTCAATAATTAAAAATTTGCAACTTGACAAATTAGAAGAAACTTTTCAAGTATTTAACTATTATTTAATGGACGAAAACCGGAAAATTTATCAAACTGATCTATCTATTAACATCATTTTACTAATAGGTTTATTTCTAATTGGTAGGAGACACAAGTGATTGTGGACAAATCTACTTAGGGATGCAAGAATGCATATAGTGTTATGTTCAGTTTGAAGTGTTACATGCCTTTATTGGTTCTGCAAATAACCTTTTTATGTATAAATTAGGGTTGTAGAAATGCATGTGATGTTACATTCCTCTTGAAGTGTTAAATGTTTTTATTGACTGTAAAAAACCTATTGAATGTATAATTTGAGTACAATTAGCAAGTGTGTAAGATACTCTGTACCAACTGTCTGTTTAGTTACACAAATGATCATCATCTGAAACCAGATCACATTATCAGTCTGTTTAACATATAGGAAGTTGAAGATTTTCATTTGACATTTCTCGAATTGTATTATTGAGGAGGGGATGGCATTTTGTGTTCTGAAAAGTAAACATGATAATGCATATTTAACTACTAAGTTTACAGATTTCATGCTATGTTTATAGCATATGTAATTTTGATCAGGGAGAAAATGGAATATACAATTTATTTTTGGGAAATTTTTTGTTGTGTAGCAATTTTCTATCCTATCAATAAAATACTTTCTTTGATAACTAGCTTTTGCTTCCATTGCAGATCATAAAGAACAAATAGAGAAGGCAGAGGAGAAAGAACGTTTACAGAAAGAAAAGGAAGAGATGCAGAAAAAGGAGTCTGAGAAGAAGGCTGATGAAACAATAGATAAAACTGATGAAGATATGGGGAATAAAAATGAAGCTGGAAAGCATTCGGAGGTAGAAGATAATGGTGTAGAAAATAATCATGATAAAATAGAAAATCTAGAGGGTTCTCATGCAGATCAGGTTTAATTGCATTTTCCTTGAAGTTTGCAGAACTTGACTGTACAATTAGATGCACCACACTGAGGAGTTTTAATTTGACTTTTGAATTCATTGATCTCTTATTAACCCTGTATTATCCTTAGGTTTAATTACATATGCAGATCAGGTTTAATTACATATGCGTGCTATAGTGATTTTCCTGATCTCTTATTAACCCTGTATTATCCTTAGGTTAGTTAAGCTATGAGTATTATAAAAAGAGTAACCTTGTCATGCTTCTTTATGCAGTGACCCTACATCTAAATAACATGCAAATATGTTGTTTAAGCAAGAAAAAATAATTTTATTGCTATTCATCTGTACTATACTTATAAGCAATGGTGGAAAAACAACTAATAATGATTTCTTCCCACCGTGAAGCAGATTACTTCATCTTTCTTATCCATTATTCCTTCACTTGTGTGTGTGTTTGTATGTGAATCACATTTGCATGTGTGTGATCTTGAACTATCCTATCATGTGGTGGTGGTTTAGTTCTTCTATTTATTATCCCATGCTTTCTTACAGGATGAAGCAGGAAAGAAATTAGCAGATGTACTTGATAATGATGATCGAGACAGAGATGCTCCTGGAACTGAAGGATCTTTGCATAATATAGTGGAAGAAGAGGTGAGTATAAATTTTGCATCTTTTTTTCGTTGGAGTTTTTGTTAATGTAACATTTTCTGCCAAACACATAAGATTTTTAAGGCCTTTTAGCATTTTAATTTGTTTTTTCTCTTAATGTAGAATGCAAAGAAATCCAATGAAGAACCTGTTGTTAAGTCTGAGGCCAATGATAAGGTTGGAAACGAAGTGTCCTCTGATGAAAACGTCAATAAGGTATGTCTCTAGTCCATGCTCAATCTCATGGTATAATTGGAGTTTACTCTTATCTTACATTCATCTTATAGTTACACATTTCTATTGATGTATACTATTTGGTTCTTGATATGATTAGCTCATAAACAAGTATTTCTGTGTTCTTTCATTCATATAAGTTATTGTCTTGTAACTTTGCCATAAGAAATCATTATTCTGAGACAAATATAGCACCTATACATCTCATGAGAAACGGTTGAAGTGAGACACAGTGAATTGTCTCACAACAAAGTGATTTTATTTCCAGAACAGTCACTTGGTTATTTTTGTAGTAATTGATTTACCAATAATTACAATATCTAGGGTACTACAACAAAGACTGGAGAACATTTCTGGTAGTAAATGGTTTCACTGCCTTTGTTTTCAAACATTTGGATACAAAGGAACATTAGGGATGTTTTTTCAGACCTAAAAATATTGCTTATTGAAAGATTAAAATGTAAAAGTTGAGATATGAAACACCACTCCCTCTTGTGCTGATTCTAATCCTTATTTCAAGCATGAATATTTCTGAAATTATGGGGTTTTTGGTATTGAGGCAGGCATTCAGAGACGAGAGTCCTTACATAATGTTACACTTGAATTTAGAGTATGGCCAAAAAATCTTTGAGTTATCCTTCAGCTGACATATTATATGTATATGAACAAAATAAGAAGAGTACAATACAATGAAAGTGCTACGGTCATTGACTTTTAACTCTAAAAAGAAACATCCAAAAGGCAAGCTTTATAAAAGCCATACAAAAAATAATAAATAACTATTTAACACTTCTCCTCAAGCTGGGTTATATAAATTGTATGTACCAAACTTGGAACTTCTATATTGAAATATTGTCCCTCTTAAAAACTTAGTCAGAATGTCTGTAAGCCGATAATTAGAATTGATAGATTCATTATTTGTTATAAAAACAGAATCAGATTATTGCAAAATATCAGCCCGAGATATGAGAGAGTCATTTTTGAACGTTGGTTCCTTCCTTCTGCAAGCCACAGTAGTTGGGTTGGTTGCAAATATTTCCACTGCAAGTCAGGGATTTTTCTCTCATGTTAAACCCTTCCTATACTATACCTCTATACCTATAAATAGGTACCCCTTTCTTCATCCAAAAACACACAACTCGAGCTCTCTTCTCTCTCTCTCTCTCTCTCTCTCTCTCTCTCTCTCTCTTTCACTTGTTATTTTTTCTCTCTCTTTTCTTCCTTTTAGTAAAATCCTGGGTTATTTATTCTTTAAGAAATTTTCTTGCTAGTTTTTGAGTATCTTGAAAAATCCGGGAAGTTCCTGTTGTATCCTGGGGGACTTGTCCAACACACCGCGGATAAGTCCTTAAAAACAATGAATTTACATGCCTCAAGAAGCTTACTCTATTCATGATTTTAGTCAGCCTTTACAACAGTATTAAGTTCCTTGGACATTAGTCTCTTTCTAACAAAATGACAATCAATTTCTATGTGTATAGTTCGCTCATGAAATATTAGATTGAAGGCAATATGAAGGAGCTTGAAGGAGTTGTTTAACCCACATAAGTTTACATTAGCCAAAGCTATAGATCTATATTCAACCTCAGTGTTAGATTAGACAACAACACTTTGTTTCTTGCTCTTATATCTTGTGGTGGATCTCCTCTCAAAGGAACAACCAGCTCAATATACATCAGAATACCTAAGATTTGAGTATTTTTCTTTTCTTCGTACAATACTATCTGTCTTTGGAGCCTTTTCCACATTCGAAAATGTGAATCACAATATTTCAGTGGTCAATGTAAGATTTGTATGAATTGAGGAGCAACCCTAACTCCATAAGTAATAGCAAGATAAATGATTTTTTCTACTAGTCTTATATACCTATCTAGATTTGAAATAGTTTCACCCTGGTCTACCAGGGCTATCAATGGGTGTGTAATTCTGGACCTTGGCTCCTCCAATCAAGAGCATATTTTTTTTTTTTTCTTTGTGAAATAAGAATACTTTCCTTTGATTGAGCCACTTCAATTCCAATGAAGTATTTTAGATAAGCCAAGGTCATTGGTCTGTCTGAAAATGGCTAAATAAGTGCTCTTTTAGTTGATAAATCCTAGTTGCATAATTCCCTGTAAAAACTATATGATTAACATAGATTATTAGATAAACACACTTCCTAGAGGAAACTGATTCAAAGAGTAGCAGTTCTAACTGTGATGGTAATCTATTGCAATTCTTGGAATCAGAAAGAAGTAAAGAAGGTTCAGTAATCAATAATCATACCCTTTGTAGTGGAGAAGAAATAAAAAATGAAGTGAGATTAGCCAGAGAAACAAAGATTTTGGTGGAGGAAGAAGTGGATGCATCAATAGAGTGAAGATTATGGGCTATGAAGATCAGTTTCTTGATAACCCTATTATAGAGTTAACTGATAATAAAGTTGAAGGTGGACATGCAACCAAGCATAATATTTTTCCCAAATTCAGATTTCCAGACTATGAATCAGAAATCATTGTTGGACCTAGATTTATAATGTATGTGGTTGGAATATCAATGGCATTGGAATCTTGGAATTTCAACTTACTGGGTGAGCCTTTAGCATTAAACTTCATTGAATCTATAGATGACAGCTTGGCAATGAAGCCAATGTAGAAGGAATGTTCAGAAGCTGTTGTTGTACAAAATCCACCCTTATGCCCATCACCATCTATGCCTCCAGACCTGAATTTGCAAGCAGTGGCCGCTGGGTTTCCTTCCTGTGGCAGAAAAGTATCACAGTGCTTTCGGGAGAGCAGATGAAGATCATGGTGATGAGGAAGACCCATGGGATCAAGCTTCCACTATTTCCACCTCTTGGACAATGTTGATTTTAGGAGTGTGTTGTTAGGATATAAGGAGAAGAGAAATAAAGTTAGAATATTAATGAGTTAGTTTCTTGAGGAGTTATTTATATATAAATAGGGGAAGGAGAGGAGAGAAAAAAATGTTAATTTTGTAAATTGAGCATTAGCTTTGTGACGGGCCCTTGGTGGAGAGAGTATTCTCCTATTTCTTGTTCTTTTCATTCTATTTAATAAAACCTTTCTTTTCTTTCCCTTATAAATTTTTGGTTCCTAACACAATGTGTTTATACGTTTAGAAGTCCTTGAGCTCTAATCCTCATTTGTACAAATTATTATCCAAACAAAATAAGGAAACATACTTGAGATATTTTAAAAAATATGGAAAAATAGAGAAACTAATCCTAAGAGATAATCTTCGGGATACCCTAAAATATTCTGAGATACGATGTATACATTATTGGATACTCTATAATTCTTGGATACTTTAAGATATGATCAAGATATAAGTGGATATTATCATCTATTCTAACATATTATCTTACTTTTTTGGGGGTTAAAAAAAATTAATTTGGTTTTTGCTCATGTAATGTTTCTATTGCTGCCCTGAACTCTTTTTCTTCTGCCTTGGCTCATACCATTTTAAATATATACTTTTAGCAAATGTTTTGGCCAAACAGTACTTTTCAGGGCATGTTAGTAGGAAAATGTATATTTATTAGCCACAGGGGATGCTAGATCACACCTGCAATAAAATTATCACTTTGTTGAACAAATGGTCTTTATATGTCCCTTAGTTATACTCTGGTCTTTCTATAAAACTCAAGCACTCAAAATCCCTGCTGCTCTTGAATTTACCCATCTTTTTGCCTATCCATATAGAGAGGAGTTTGTACATTGATTCAGTTTAAACCTCTCTCCAAATCATCAATTTGGAAGTTTTGAGCTCCCTCTTTCATCAAGATTTTGGACTTTGGCTGGTTACATTCTGAGGGAATAGTCATTTCAGGCTTTTTGTTAAATGCTGGGTGTGTCCTGTTTGAGCAGTTACTAATGGTTTATTTTAATGATTTTCTGAAATAAGGAGGCTGCTAAAATTTTTAGCAGTATGCAGTCAATGTAGTCTTTTGTGTATTTGGATGAAAGTGCTGACATCTTAAAGCTGTGTTTATTTGCCTTTAAAATTCTGAGTTGGAACCAATGTTGTTAAATGATCATTATAGCACCATCATAATGATATAGCTATGCGTTTTTCAACACTCTACATAGGCCGCATTGGCATGTTTATATGGCAGATATTTGGCCGTCTGCCTTCCACAATTGATAACCTTTGTTGGAGCAATGGTTAATGCATCTATTGATGTTCTACTCAATCCAATTGCAAGGGAGTTGCCTTAGCGAGACTACTCTAATACTAAATGAGATCCATGTCTCCACTGCTGGGATCATCTAACGTCAAACATAAGCCACTAACCACTAAAGTAAACAGGATGGCACATAAACCAAATACTTAGGCTTGCCTTTCACAATCTTAGACAAAGTAGTGGTTACAATCAACCAAAGATCCATCCATCGTCTCTTTAGAAATCTTCCCATCATTAGAAATCATAATATCATTTTTAATCTACTACATTCGTTGAGATCCCTATCAACTAAATGTGAGATCTTTTGGAAGAAATATCAACCACTAAATAAACATCAACGAGAATAAAGGATCCGTTTTTCTATCTTCCCATTTTTCATGAAACTGATAGTTTAGCTTACTATATACAATCACATTAAAACTTGCAGTCAAGAGACAGTCAGCAACCCACCTGTGTAGCACTCAAGACCTTTTTGTTTTCTAGAAAACTTTATATGATCCTCCATAACTCACCCAATCATGAACAATCTCAAATCCCTACCTAATAACTGTGTAGAAAATAATGACTGCACCTAGGGCAATTATTCTGTCTATGTTAGGAGGTTGAGTGTTAGATAACCCTTGCACCTAGTAGTAGCTATGATCATTAATCAACCTTTTGTATTTGCGTTTCATATCTATAAATATGAGGAACATGAGAAGGCTCATTTAAGCCCTCAAAATATTTTCACTATTTAATCTCAAGTTGGTATCAGAGCGGGTCGATCCTGCTCTGGTTTCTGTCTCATTTGGTCCGCCACCATCCGTCACCGCTGTCTGCAGCTGACCACCATTAGTCACCGCCCCTGTCCGCGGCTGACCACCATTAGTCACAGCCCCTTTCTGCAGCTAAGCTCAATTCATCTCTTTCTAGAACTACCCACTGTCCTTTTGAACTATCCAACACTGTCAAACAACATTTCCCTCTGTCCATCGCCATCCGTTGCCGTCCGCCGTCGCAGTTCCGTCGGGAAACCACCGGATCTGGACTGCCTCTCCGAGCGACAGCCAACCCTGCCGGTGCCGAAGGCAGACTCCACGCGCGTCATTTTTGTCCATTGCAGCCAGGCGCATGTCTTCATCGCGCCGCTGTTCAGTCGTCGATTCGTCATCGCGCCACCTCCATAGCTGTCCCCGCAGCCTCCTCTACCCGTTTTGACCTTCAAAATTTCGTTCCGGTGAAGTCCAGACGCAACCCTTACGAAAATCTCCCTAGGGCATTCAAAAATCTTCACTGTTTTCTGTAGCTCCTCTCTATTTTTTTGCTCCCTTGCTCAGATATGGCCACTGGAAGTACTGAGAGTGCTATTTCATTCTCTGGAAGCCCCTACATTACTTCCGAGAAACTAAATGGCCAAAATTACTTATGTTGGTCCGCTGCCATCGAGATGTGGTTTCTCGGTCAAAGACATCACAACCACCTTGAGAAAGATGGCAGCCACGTACCTACTGAAAAAGCTAAACAGTGAAATAGGCAGATTTCCAACTATTTGCTTTGTTGTGGCAGTCGGTGGAACCACGACTTTTGATGTCCCTTTGAGCCTTCAAAACATGTCACTCGTTTTGGAAGAGAGCTCGGAATTTTTGTGCAAATGATATCCAACGTCTCTATGATTCGGCAAACAAGTTGGCATCTCTAAGAATGACCAACCATGATATGATCTCCTTCATGAATGAAGCTCAATTTGCTGTGAAAGAACTGCGCATGTTCTTGGAAGTCGACTGTTTAGATGAAATGAAGAAAAAGCTTGACAAGTACTACATGGTGATGATCCTCCGCACTATACACCCAAATTTTAATCATATCAGAGATCAACTTTTGACCTCTCATGAGGTTCCTTCCATGGACACCTTGATCACACGCATGGTTTGTGTCCCAACTCCTGAAACTCCGGAAACTCTTGCTGTAGTGGAATCATCTGTCATGGTCGCCGCTTGAGGAAGTAGAGGACGTGGAACTAGAGGAGGCGGACGTGGAAGTCGTGGGCGTCCTCAATGCACGTATTGTAAAAGGATGGGTCACACCCAGGAAAACTATTACTCTTTACATGGTTTTCCTGCCAAAACATTTAATGTCTCCCAGACTGATACTACTGAATCCAAGTTCACCGAGGACGAGTATCAAGAGTACCTACTACTCAAGTCCAACAGCTGGCACATACATCTCAAGCTCCAAGTACATCAACAACTTGCATCTCTCAATCCATGGAAGGTCACAATTCATGGGTAATTGATTTTGGTACTTCTGACCACATTTCTGGTAATACCTCCTTGTTCTCAACGATTTCATTTCAAGAAAAATCTCATTTTATATAACCCTTGCGAATGGTTCTTAAACTTCCTCAAAGGGAGTCGGTCAAGCCATCTTGTGTTCTTCCCTAAATCTAAAATCCGTCCTTTTTGTCCCTAATTGTCCCTTCAATTTAATTTCCTTAAGTCAAGTAACCAAAACATTGAATTGTTCTGTAACCTTCGATAATAAATCTTTTGTTATACAATATCGTGGTTCGTGGAGACAGATTGGAGAACAATATGAAGCGGGCGGATTATACCATTTTGGATCTCGTCCACGAGTGTCATGTGTTGCAACTTTCAATCCTAAAATGTTACATGATCAGCTTGGCCACCCTCATCTATCCAAGTTAAAGAAAATGTTTCCTGAACTTAGTGGTCTCCAGACCTTAGAATGTGAGTCATGTCAACTAGGCAAACATGTTAGATCTTCCTTTCCTAAAAGGTCTCACTCAAAGTGTACTTCTAGTTTTTCTATCATCCATTCTGATATCTGGGGACCTAGTCGTGTCTCATCTTTTGACTTTAGGTATTTTGTTACTTTCATTAATGAATATTCGAGATGTACTTGGGTTTATCTAATAAAAGATCGTTCTGAATTGTTATCCATCTTCACATCCTTTTTGAATGAAATCAAGAATCAATTTGGTCAAGTAATCAAAATGTTAAGAATTTACAATGCTAAAGAGTACTTTTCATCTGCTTTTTCTGCCGTTTTGAGTTTCCATGGTATCTTACATCAGTCCACTTGTCCTTATACGCACACCACAACAAAATGGTATAGCAGAAAGAAAAAAAAGACACTTGGTTGAAACTGCTCGTACCCTTTTGCTTGGTGCCAATATTCCAATTCAGATTCTTCTCCATCGTCTCTTGATATCACGACTCTTAGTGAAGGTGATTTAGGTTGGCCCATTGCTCTCAGAAAAGGTACTCGTTCCTCTCGCAATCCACATCCCATTATAATTTTCTTAGCTATCACATATTATCGCCTTCCTATTGTTCATTTTTATCCTCAGTGTCTTCTGTTGTTATTCCCAAAAATGTGAATGAAGCACTTGATCATCCTGGATGGCGACAAGCCATGATTGCAGAGATGCAGGCTCTTGAAAGCAGTCATACTTGGGAGCTCGTGCCCCTCCCATCGGGTAAGAAGGTTGTTGGTTGTCGATGGGTGTATGCAGTTAAAGTTGGCCCTGATGCTCATGTTGATCGACTCAAAGCCCGATTAGTTGCAAAAGGGTACACTCAGGTTTATGGCCTTGATTATTGTGACACTTTCTCTCCTGTGGCCAAGATGACTACTATTTGTCTCTTCTTTGCAATGGCAACAATTCGTCACTAGCCGCTTCATCAATTGGATATCAAAAATGTCTTCATGATAATCTTGAGGAGGAAGTTTACATGGAGCAACCTCCTGGGTTTGTTGCTCAGGGGGAGTCTGGTATGGTGTGCAAATTGCATCGCTCTTTATATGGCCTCAAACAATCGCCACGGGCTTGGTTTGGAAAATTCAGCTCCATTGTTCAAAGATTTGGGTTAAGACGTAGTGAGGCAGATCACTCAGTCTTTTACTCACATGCCTCTCCTGGGAAATGTGGCTACCTAATAGTATATGTTGATGATATAGTCATTACAAGAAATGATATTGTTGAAATATCTCAATTAAAGGAGCACTTGTGTAGGCATTTTCAAACCAAGGATTTGGGAAGCCTTAAATACTTCTTGGGCATTGAAGTAGCTCAGTCTAAAGATGGAGTTGTAATCTCTCAAAGGAAGTATGCTCTTGATATACTACAAGAAACCGGTATGATTGATTGTAGACCAGTAGATAGTCCTGTGGACCCAAATTAGAAATTAACAACTGAAGAAGGTGAATTGTTCTCCGATCCTAAAAGACACAGGAGGCTGGTTGGAAAAGTTATTTATCTTACTATTACGAGGCCTGATTTATCTTTTGCAGTTGGAGTGATTAGTTAGTTTATGCAGTCTCCATGTGTTGGCCACTGGAATTGTATCATTCGCATTCTAAGGTACCTAAAAAAGGCTCCCGGGCAAGGGTTGTTATATGAAGATAGAGGAAGTGTTCATGTGTCTGGATACTGTGATGCAGACTGGGCATGATCTCTTATTGACAGACGATCGACTACTGGATATTGTGTGTTCCTTGGAGGAAACATTATTTCATGGAAAAGTAAGAAGCAAAGTGTAGTGGTCCGATCAACAGCTGAATATAGAGCCATGGCATCATTAACATGTAAACTTATATGGGTGAAGCAATTTCTTCGAGAACTTAGTTTCTGTGACATCCAGACTATGAAGATGTATTGTGATAATCAAGCTGCTCTCCACATTGCATCAAATCCAGTGCTTCACGAGAGAACTAAACACATAGAAATAGACTGCCATTTTGTTCGTGAAAAGTTGTTGGCAAAGGAAATATGTACTGAGTTTGTTGGATCAAATGACCAACTCGCAGATATGTTGACCAAGTCATTAAGGCCTTAGATTGAGTTTATTTGTTCCAAGCTTGGTACATACAATTTGTATGCTTCAGCTTGAGGGGGAGTGTAGAAAATAATGACTACACCTAGGGCAATTATTCTGTCTATGTTAGGGGGTTGAGTGTTAGATAACCCCTGCACCTAGTTGTAGCTATGATCATTAATCAACCTTTTGTATCTGCGTTTCATATCTATAAATATGAGGAACATGAGAAGGCTCTCTTAAGCCCTCAAAATATTTTCACTGTTTAATCTCAAGTAACAGAACTTTGTCTTCTTTGATGTTTGAACATCTTTCTCCACCTCATTCACTATTTGAGCTCATGAACCATGTTATAGGAGTCGGGAGTGTTTTTCCTTCCTGAGAACTGTCTTGGTCTTAGTTCATGCACTCTCTAGGTATTTCGGAATCCTAGCTGTAGTACATTGCACTTATTTGTAGTCATTGGTGTTGAATACAGTCATTATTACTCTTGAAGGTGACTACAATCTACTGTATGTAATGTGCCCCTTTGAATTCTTCAGATTTCAGCTCTTACTCTAAATCCTACACCGATGAGATTCTTTTCATTCTCAAAAAACTTATATATTTCATAGTGATAGAGATGTATTAAATTTTGCAATTTTCTTTCGCTTCTCTTTTCTGCTGGTTATTTTTTCTTTGTTGGCATATCTGTAGGGAAATGACGTAACTGAAAACACCGAGGGATTATCAAGGGAAGAGTTGGGCCGGCTTGTTGCTTCGCGTTGGACAGGAGAAAATACTGATGTCCAAAGTGATGAAACTGATACTAAATTAGACAAAGAAGATCTTCCAATGGAGACAAAAAAGGACGAATATGAAGGCTATGTTTCTGAAACTGATGATGAGAGCAACAGATATGATGATGATATCCACAAATATGATGATGAAGATGACGTTGATGAGGAATATCAAGAGGACGAGCATGATGATGACCTTAGTTCATATAAATCTGATTCTGATAATGAACCAGACTTATCAGGTTTGTTATAAATATTACATAATCTTTATCCAAGTTTGGTATTTAAATGGGGTTGTGATGAGATAGTTTAAATCATCTCATATGGTACCACAACAGATAATCCTTCTTGGTTAGAGAAAATACAGAAAACTGTACGAAATCTTTTTCAGGCTGTCAACTTATTCCAGGCTCCAGTGAATCAGTCAGGTAGATAATTAGCACTTTTTTCTTTTGCCTGTATTATCCATGTAGATGTAACTTAAGAGTTAAGCCTTTCTCTTTGGTTTCTTAGATGCTGCTCGTGTACGCAAGGAATATGATGAATCAAGTGCCAAATTGTCTAAAATACAGTCTAGAATATCAAGTCTGACGCAAAAGCTAAAACATGATTTTGGTTAGTCTGCCACTAGAACATTTGTCACTGTCATACATTTGAGTTGTAGAAATGAGTTACAAAATTGGCGTGAATAAACTGAAATAGAGCTTAAATATTACAGGCCCAGCAAAGGAGTTTTATACATTCTATGATCAGTGCTTTGAGGGCAAGGAGAACAAGTTACATTACATCTCCCTACCAGTTTATTTCTGCTTAACTCTACTTTTTTTTTTTTTTTTTTTCTTAATGTGCGGTTTCTGGTGATGGAAATTTTGATTCAGGTACACTTACAAAGTCTGCCCCTATAAACAGGCTTCTCAAGAGGAGGGTTATTCCACCACCCGTTTGGGGTATGGTTTTAGGAACTTGCTGATAATTTTTGTTAGGGTACTATTCTTCAGTTCAGAAAAGGGGCAAACATCAATGGGTGAAAAGAAAGTTTTATTTCCTCCCTCTAAAGTGACAAATAATTCAATTTTCTTATATTTTGCAGTCGCTGGGACAAATTTGAGGATTCATACAAAGTAATGGTGTTTTCTAGTGGTGATAAATGCTGGAATGGTCCTGATCGGAGTTTGAAGGTTGTTTAAATGGATGTGTAATCATTTCTTACAGTTTTGTCAACATTTTTTTTTTGTAATCAGTCTATAATGATAAAATCTACTGTCTTTGGTTAGTTGCAGAATGTATTTTCGCCAGGTGTGGAAGTATAATATATTTTTTTTCATTAATAGCATTTTAATAGATAAATAGTGCCTTCTCTGTTTGGGACTGGGGAAACAGGAGCAGTCCAAATAAAAAAGGTGGATTTTTCAAATTATATTTTTTACTAAAATCATAGTTATTCAGTGGTGAAGATTCTCTACAGTTGTATTCAACTGCAGAGGATAGTGATCCCCATTTCCCTTTCCGTAAACCATTGTTTGTGACGATAGTAATAGTTATAGTAGTTAGCGTAGTTGCAACTGGAAACAGCTTCCAATTTGTTGACCCCTTATGATTTAATTGTTTTGTTTTTAACAGGTCAAGCTAAGATGTGGGTTGAAAAATGAGATTACTGATGTAGATGAACCAAGCCGTTGCGAGTAGGGATTTGTGTCTTGTCTTTCAATGCTATTACCACTGTTCTCGTCTCCTTTTCGTCAAATTTTTCTTTTGTGCTCCCTTTTTCTCATTGTTGTCTCATTGGCGTTATGACAGATATGTAGCTTTATTATCTACTCCAGCCCTGTGTCAAGAGGAAAAGCTAGAGGTACTTTTCTATACATGACATGATAACCGTGTGGTCCTTACCTCGCTATGGTATTAATGTCAATTGTGGAACTTTGCAGGAGTTACAACACAAGCTAGAGATATTGAATACGCAACAACCAGCAAACCATGATGAGTTGTGAACAACCGGGATGGATTTTAAAAGGTAACTTTACTAGGCTGTGACTCTTTTTCTTGAGACCTGAGTCCTGAAGTTGATCAATTTCATTTGAACAGGTAGTATGATGATCATCGTGTAACTGAAGTGGTGCCCTTAAGTTTTGTATGCTAGAGCTTACCCAAATTTGATATTGGGTGGGGTTAGGAAGAGGCTAGGAACATCTTTGACTAGGGATTGGTAATCCTTGTGGCTGTCCGAGTTGGCAACATTCTAATATGACTAATCCCATTGCACATTTTTCCATTGTTAAACTCAAATACGACGTGGTCTCTGCCTCGGCTTGAAATTGTCCATTCCATTACCAGAGGGTGGATATAAATACTACATGCAATACTAGACGGTCATAATTTCTTAAGCCAAATTTTGTTAGAATGAGTACTTTATTATCGATTTTAAGATTGATAAGCGGTTCCACCAATCATCATTATATACACTCATGTGATGCATAAAATTTGCATATTTTGTTTCTGTCCTCTTTAGGAGACTTTATATAGATCTACTATTAGGAATTTTCCTTTACTTTTTATTTTCTTCTCCACCTCCTTAAGATAAAAATGACTGACATGTCTAATATATTGTTGTTAGTTTAAGATTATGTGATATGAAATATGGTTATGAATTATGGAATTTTAAATATAATTTTGAAATTTAGAATATGATTTTGAATTATGTAATCTGAAATATAATTGCAAATTGTGAAATTTGGAATGATTATGTAATTTGAAACTATATTTTAGGTTCACGTTAGGATTATGTAATCTGAAACTATATTTTAGCCTATGTAATCTAAAAGTATAATTTAGACTGTAATTTATACCTGTAGGTTGGATTCTGGAATTGGAAATTATATTTTGGAATTTACAATGTATAATTTAAAATAGTTTTAGTTCATGTAATTTAGAATATACTTTAGAATTGCATAATTAAGAGAAATCCGAAGTATTATGGATTTTTTAACCTAAAATATAGTCTTGCCAGTTTTTTCAAATTATTTATGTGTAAATTGTTTTTAAAACAATAATGACAAATTTTTAAAAATAGTAAATTTGGATGCATTTTTTAATAAATTGTTCTTGAACTTGTCCAAGTATGTAGCACAAAAGGTTTTATTGTATTTCGTAAGGAGTGAGATATTTTATTTAAATAATGAATAGAGGTATTTTAGTAATGCATTATGGAGGTGTAATAAGAAAATATAAGAGTAGACGAAGAAAGGCTTTTGCTTCTTGCGTCCTGTTATTTTATTTAGTAAATATATCAAATTTACTAAATGTATGAAAATTTAGTATTAAGAAAAAAGCTTCCTCATTTTTTGTTCTCATTTTCGTATTATTTGTTGCCATTGGTTCTATTTTTTTTTGGAATATTTAAAATGATTCTCATTTTTGTATGTGTTTAATTTGCCGTTTAAATAAGTAAAGAAATATTGTATAGGTGGCAGCATTTGTATTACGTCTTTCATTTTGTTAATTACGTGGACTGTTTGTGTACAATAATGTGGATTAATTACAAAATTTGGGATAAAGAGGTGAGGTAGGGTTTTGAAAAGGACATGGTGGCCTAAAGAAAGTTCAAGAGTAGTCCTTCCATAATACCCAATTCCTCTGGGTGCCTTCATTACCTAGGTATATTATGCTCCCAATCTTCTTCCTCTGGTTGTAATCATTGGAGAGAACAGTGTTGTAGTACTTCCTGCGATGGTGGTGGTTCAACTAGAATTGGTTTAACCCCCATTTGTAACTGCGGAGATATGACAACTTTGAGAATGATAAGAACTCTTAAGAATATTGGTAGAAAAAATTGGGTTATCCTAATTACAAGGTGAGATTAATTGTACAATATGAATATTTTTTTCTTAATCAAAATTTGGTGTTATTTTGGGTTTGTTGATTGACATAGTGGTTGTTCTAACCAGAACAAAGCCCCAAATAGAATCACGTAAATCCTAAACCTAAATAAACAAAAAACACACAATAGAAATATTTAATCAAGATGAAACTACTAACCTCATCGATGATGAAAACCTGCAAAGTTGAAAACCAAATACCCAAAGTCACGTAAACCCTAAACCCAAATAAACAAAAAACACAGAATAAAAACGTTCAATCAAGACGAAACTACTAACCTTGTCGATGATGAAAACCTGCAAAGTTGAAAACGAAATACCTAGAGTCTTCCACAGGTGCCTCAACGAGTCCAATAATCGAACACCTTTGATAGCAAAATCCTATTCCCCAAATCCCCAATTACAAGATTTTCCCCAAATCCCTAAATTTAAAACTAATTTGTCCACCTTATTGTACACAAACAATCCACATAATTAACAAAATGGAATACGTAATACAAACAGTGCCACATGTACAGTGCTTTGTTACTCATTTAAACAATGTGACATAAAAAGACCAAATTAAACACAAATTACAAAAATGAGGACCATTTTAAATATTCCAAAAAAAATTAGGACCAACGACAACAAACAATGTGAAAATGAGCACCAAATAGGTATTTAAGCCTAAGAAAAACTCAAAAATACCCATCCTTAAATATTAATTCTATGAGTGGTCATGGATTGGATTTTTAATGATCCAATCTACATATGTTTTTATAGCAGAACTAGATTAAATTTTCTTAAAATCTAGATCCAAATATTTGGATTAAGATTAAAATCCAGATCAAAATATTTGAGTCAAGTTCAAAATATAGAATGCATTTTTAATAAAAGAAATTTAAATTGAGTTTTCTAAAACATGTGTTCTTAGGACCGACACCATTGAATTTGGCAGATTTTTTGTTGGGGCTAAGTCGGCCAAATTTCAGCATAGGATGAACTCGGATAACTTTCGGTTGTGGTCGACTCGGTAGAATTTTGATCGGAGATGGCCGAATTTTGGTCGAGGTCAATTCGATCGAGTATATACAAATTTCGATCAGGATCGACTCGGTAAAATTTGGCCACATACAACTGAATTTCGACTGAGGACGACATGGCCAAGTACGACCAAATTTTCGCCAGGGCCGACTCGGCAAAATTTTGGTCAGGATCAACTTGACTAGATTCGGCCGAATTTCGGTCGAGGCCAATTTTGCCTAATACGACCAAAATTTGGCCAAAGCTCACCAAGGCAAATTTTGGCCAAAGCTCACTAAGCCAAATATGGCCACATTTAGGCTAGGGCCTACTAGGCCAAATTTCGATCGCGACTAACTCGTCTGCACATGGACAAACTTTGTCTACGGTTGTCTTAGCCAAATACAACCAAATTTGGGTCGGAGACGACTCAACCAAATTTCGATCGGGGCTGACTCGACTAAAGTCTGTCAAATTTCGACCGAAGTCGACTAAGCTGAACACGGCCAAATTTTAGTCTCGACTAAATACGGCAAAATTTCATCTATTGGCGACTCACCCCAATGCAGTGAAATTTGGATCAAGGTCAACTCGGTCAAATACTTCCAAATTGGATCCATGGCCGGTTGGGCCAACTTTTGACCGAGGATGACTTGACTGAATTCGACCGAATACAACCAAATTTCATATAGGGCCCCGCTGACTCAGTCGAATACGGCCAAATTTGGGTTAGTCCATCTCGACCTTTAACCTAACCCAACTGAAAATTTAAATTGAAAATTTGGATTATTTATATTTGAAAATCTAAATTTAGATAATGAATATCTAATCCATAAAATATGTAAAATGTAGATCATATTGAAATTCAGATCCAATATAATGGATTTCAAATGGATTGAACTTTTAATAAAATGGACCTTAAATGGATTGGATCGAAACAAAAGTAGATCGGATAAAAAAATTGAATTTTTTGTCCACCTCTGATTCATATAATTCATATATGTTAAATTTGAATTTTAATAATTTAATTACATAAAAGTTAAATATTAATTTAATAATTTATTTTAAAATTCAAATTTAACATATATGAATTCAAATTGTGATTATATGAATTATTTATTATTATTATATAATTTATAGGTTAAAATACTCCGTTGGTCCTCTTTGTACCAAAATTTCAATTTGGTCCTCATATTTTTATTAGTCTCAAGTAGGTCCACATTTTTGTAAATAAGTATGAATTAGGTCATTTTCGTTAGTATGGAACAAACACCGTTAGGTAGGTGTCACGTGTCAGCTCCTCATTTTTTTGAATTTTATTTTATTTTATTTCTTTTGAAAAAATATTTATGCCATGTGTCACGTTTGTAATGTGCCACGTGTCAATCTATTATGGTGACACGTGTTAAATTATTATATGAATCTCAATTTGGTCCTCATATTTGTTAATTTGATTTGATTTTACTTTTATATAATGTTATGATTATTTTTTTATAAATTGATATTTTTATTAAATATTTTAATAATATTAATTGTATTTCATATTAAAATTTTAAATATATTTATTTTAATTTGTTATAAAATTGTTTAAAAATTTTACATTTGTAAGGCCCAGTTTTCTGCCCTAAAGTTTTAAGGGTTGCCTTTAAACTATTAGGCCTAAGGGCTGGCCCAAAGGATAAAACCACCCCTAAGTCTGCCCTAATTCACTCATTCTACGCTTTCAGAAATCTGCTCCCTTGGTGCTTAGAGTCGCAGCTGTCACTTTGTTAGGGTTTCGACGTCTAACCAAATTCAAGCCTAGCTCAACCTCGTTCTACTCACGTAAGTATTCCCCAATGCATAGCTTCCAATCTCTGGTCTTATTCTGTGGCCAATGTTAAGGTTCCTGTATTAAACCCACTTCTGTTCTTTTTCCAGCTGCATAATCCTCTCCTAGAGCTACGATGTTCCTCTATTAGGCGTCAAGGTCTTGTGCTAGCTTATTCCCAGGTAAGGGAAGCTAGAACCTCCTTGTCTGGTGTGATTGTGATTTGTGCCATTTTAGTTTCATGATTCTCGAGCTTGTGTGTTGTCATGGGTGCCTAGACTGTCTTGATTTTCTGTTTGGTATATGTGTATATGTGATGCAGGCGCGAACATTGGCGGGTACTGATAATCTCGCCTAAGCGAGCTTGCCTCGCCTAAGTGAGATGAGTAGAGGCTCGCCCAGGACTTTCCACGCGAGTTGTCGCTCAGGCGACCAAACCCTTGTTTTGAGCAAGCTGATGTCTCGCTCAGGCGAAGGGGGTCTCGCCTAAGCGAGACTGCGTATGAGGCTACTGTTCTCATTGTCGAGCTCTCGCCTGAACGAGAGTTCCTCTCGCTTGAGCGAGACCCTCCAGCCTGAGCGAAGAGCTGGGCGAGGATGCGTCCTGAGTTGGTTTTCTCTCTGTTCTTGGATGTTTAGCATGTGATTGATTGGGTTATTGTATAATGGCATGATGAGGATGATTATGCATGATTAGGAGAGGGTTATATGTGGTGAATTGTGAGTTGGGCATGATCTTTATGAGTTATTGATGAAGGATTGACCCCAACCAAGGATGAAGGCACATGCTTAAGAAGACTAAGCATGTTTAGAAAAGAAGTTCACTAATCCTTCATCCCTTTCATTTGTGTTTGTTATTTTTGATTCCCTAAGTTGACTTAGTTGAATCAACTTTAGTTGACTTGTTGACCTTTGACTTGGTTTGACTTGTTGACTATAGTTGACTTGACTTAAGCCAACATGCTAATCTATGTTTATTTGCTTTGTAGGTTAATTAGGAGTAAGAAAGCAATGCTAGGTGGCGCGTGGTGATTGGGGAGCATAAATGATGTGGATGAGAGAGTAAAGCAAAGGCATAAAGCATAAAGTAAAAGGCATAAAACAAGTGTACTTATGTACCTTTGGTCTCCTTTGTTTTTAGCACACTTTAGCCACTTTTTGGAGACATATGAGACACATTTTTTGTCTCCTTTTGTGCTAGAACGAAATTAGCCTTGCACACACCATAGTTGGCTCTTTTGTCTCTCATTTTTGTAACCTTATTTGACCTAGGTTCTAGAAGCTAGGATTAGGTTTTTGTAGAGACATCCTTAGGTATCTTTTATTTGCTTAGAGGCCCCTAAACTCTTCTATATAAAGGGTGCTCCTAGACATGTAAAAGGGTTGAACATTTTGAAGTAAAAACACTCTTGTGTCTCAACCATTTGTGAGAGTTACCTCCCTTGGGAATGATACTTTTAAGCCTTATCTTGCATAGCAAGTGGCGGCACACATCCACTCATCTTCAAGGTTGCCATGGTTTCTTGCCTAGCCTTGTAGTGGTGTGCTTCTCACATTTTTACCATTTATTTCCTTTCCATTTTATGTTTTCTTCTTCCTTTAATATGTGCTTTCCATTTCCTTTTTGTTTTGAATCAATCCATCATCTTCTTCTCTTGAGCTTTGTGAAAGGAACCTTCACATCTAGATAGCTTGCTATCTTAATGTCCAGTGGGGGTTTCACTTAGCTTTCTTAATTAACTCACACCATATTCAATAATCTTAAAAGAAAACAAGATAATCCTTCATCATCATCTTGAGACATACTATAAATGAGAGTGTCATCAAAGTACACCCCAACAAACTTCCCTCAGAACTCTCTAAGAACATGGTGCATTTTAAGAAGGATGTTTTTGGTCTTGAAAACACTTTTTCTTTTCAAAACTAGGTACTTAAAATGATGAGAAGGATGTTTTAGGGTGTCTTGAACACTTAGTTCCTTAAACTTAGGTCAAAATCAATTTCAAGGAGCATACAACAACACAAGGCATAGATCTCATGCAATAGTTCAAAAACTTAGAAACAAGAACAAGAAAACTCAAAGAAACATATGACAAGAGACTTAAAAGTAGCTAGGAACATTTTAAGAAGACTTTTAACATGTGAAGAAAAATTTTGGCATAGTAACATTTAAGCAAGCTCTCGGCCAAAGGAAACATAAACACCAAACTTCATGTTTTCACTTCACCAAACAACATATATCAAGAGATAGAGATTTTAGATACTTTAACCTTAAGTGAAGTGGAAAAATTATGTCCACACCAACTTGAACCACCAAAAACCGAGAGCTCCCCCAAGCCAAAGAAGCCAACAAACAAAGGTTAGCATAAGAAAATCACCATATTCAAAATAACCTAGGCTCTAGATACCAAATGATAAAGGCTTATCTTGTTTTCTTTTAGATTTACGAATATGGTGAGGTTGTTTAAGAAAGCTTTTTGAAAATTCCCACTGGACATTAAGATAACATGCTATCTAGATGTGAAGGTTCATTTCTCAAGCCCATGAAAGGAAGAAGAGAGTTGGTTTCGAGTAACACACACACACGGATTCAACAACACTTAAAAGAGCAAATGAAAGAAGAAACATAGAAAATGGAAAGCATAGAAGATGAAGCATGGAAGAAGCACGCCACTCATAGGGGGGATCTAAGCCAACCAAGCCCTAGAGATGAGTGATGATGCCGCCACTTGCAAGCAAGATAAGGCAAGGTGAGTTCACTTCTAGGAAGGAGAGCTCACAGAAACTTAATGGTTGAAACACAATAGTTTAGCAACAAAATGATCAACCCTTTTACAAGACAAGGAGCACCCTTTAAATAGGAGTTCATAGGGGTCCTTAAGCAAATACACAAACATGAAATGGAGTAATAAGCAAACCCTAGAAACATTAAAGCATGTGAAGTCTCGGCCAAGTGAGTGCATATGATTGGTGGATGCATTCCCATGAGGATTCTAAGCCAAAAGAGGAAGGAAACCAAGTAGCCTTTAAAGGAATAAACCAAAAAGGCAAAAGGAGACAAGGTACATGTCTACTTTTGCTTTTGCTTTATGCTTTTTGCTTTTCTCTCTCTTCCACATCATCCAAGTGCTCCAATCACCATGTGCCACCTAGCCATGCTCTACTTTTCTTAATTACCTACAAAAACAAGACAAACAAGGATTAGCATGTTGGTTTAAGTTAATCTAATTTTGGTCAAAAAGGTCAACTTGGGTCAAAGTTAACAAGTCAACCAAAATAAGTCAACTCTAAACCAACTTAGGGAATTCAAACTAAAGAAATGCAAAAACAAAGAGAAAAATGATGGAATATAAGACTCCCCTCTAGACAAGCTTCTAGTGATCCTTATTGACGGAGCTTCTAAGGAGGTGGTGGTGGTGGTCACGCCTTCATCAAATATTCTTGGACATTCTAAGATTTGTTCATGCAGCTGAAGTTAAATTTGGTTCATTAAAAGTGGAAATAAAATTGTTCAAAGTTATAAAATAAGACTAAAATCAATAAATTCTGGAAAGAAATAATCAGGAGCTAAATGCATCCCTATTTTTTACTGATACACTCCATTATTTTCAAATAGCTCCGATAGACCCTTTTCTACACCTATTCTTTTGTCTTTTTTCACCCCTCCTATCACTTAAACTCAAACCCATCAAAACATGACACGTGTTAGAATCCAAGCACTCAGAAACTAACTAATTAGAGCTCGCAACGTCATTATCTTGTTTCCTTTTAGAGTTCATAGGGGTCCTTTAGCAAATACAAAAACATGAAAAAGGATTAACTAGCAAACCCTAAACCTAATGTGAGAGTGAGTCTTGGCCAAGTGAAGGGAGATGATTGGTGGAGGCATTCCCATGAGGATTCTAGGCCAAAAGAGGAAGGAGACCAAGTGACCT
>Ga0209589_1004402_pt1 | contig 24320 bp, 11 predicted proteins | sample CowpeawhiteBW_FD_187525 | JGI IMG/M metagenome (GOLD analysis project Ga0209589, IMG submission 187525) | Root nodule microbial communities of legume samples collected from California USA - Cow pea white BW (SPAdes) (version 2) | ecosystem: Host-associated > Plants > Roots > Nodule | place: USA...
AAAATATGATACATGTATTGTTTGATAGAGAATAGATGTAATGTGTCTTGTATTTGTTATATAAGCAATAATACAAACAAAATATATAGAAAGAGATTAAGTTATCTATTTCTTTTAACATTTACAAATTAGTTTTGTGAGGTTTAATTATGTTTAAAGTTTAATTTGTAAGTTGTTTGTTGGGTTTATCGAGTCATTTGTTATCGTTTTTGAGTTGTTATTGAACTACCTGTTAGGAATTCAAGTGTGAGTCTAAGTTCCACATTGACCAGAAATGAGAAAGTAGAGCATTATATAAGAATAAAGACCCATAAATCCATTGTCTTAAGGTATTTAAGGTATTGGGTTGAGAGTGGTGTCGATGCCTTATATGGTTGGGCCAGGTGTCATTGTTCTTGGATCTCCCCAGTTAAACCCCTTTGTAAAACCTAACAAGCTCTGGTATCAAAGCCGATGGTTAAAACCGGTTCAGACGAGTGCATATATAAAATAAATTTATATTATATAAGTTTAATATGTATATATACCTTGATAGACAAATTTATAATATACAAGTAGGTACAAGTCCATTTTATATACTAATTTCATAAAATTTTGTAAGTTCGAGTAAAATTTAAAATTCACTTTGAAAAGATAAACTAAAAATATTAAATTTCATTTCACAGATTTTGTAAAATTTTATAAAATTTGAGTTAAATTTAAAATTTATTTCTTAAAATAACCAAAAAGTATTAAGTGAGAGTATAAGATTGGATTGTTGGAAGGGTTGGTGTGAGAGTAATAATAAGTGGTGCTGGAATGAATGAGTGGAAGAGCAACATCCTTGTGATGGACAAGTTAAGTTAGGCACTATACCATGCAATTTCCCTTCATTCCCATTCGTGGGGTATGCCCATATATTTCTGAATTATGAGGATATTATATTAGGTGTTTGGTGGAATGAATAATAATTCTTTGCAAGTTTATTTCTTTTCTTGAAATTTCGGTGCGAAATGACTTTAAGATATATACGCATTGCTATTATATTCATTTTAATTTGCATTATTTAGGATAATATGGAAATATTTAATTATTTATGAATAAATAATTCATGTTACGTTAATATAATTTTAGTTCATTAGTAAAAAGCCACACCATCAATTGGGATTAATTTTCTCTTTCATTTTCTAATTCATTTGTCTAAATTTAGTTTTTTTATTTATTTACTTTGCTTTAAGACAACATAAATATTTTAAAATTACGTTAAAACGGTGTAAACTTACTCTTCATCTTTATCTGTGAATATATTATACTCTTCATCTTTTTTCTTTTATATATTCTAATTCATCTTATTGTCTTCATCAAACTACCGTTCTGTCATGTTCCTCTTTGTCAAAAGTTTACATTAGCATATCAAAGTAATAAACATCTATCTATGATGAAGAATTTATCGCCATAACATTCAATTTACTATTAAAATAATTCATATTTTCTATTAATTTTATTTTAAAACTTTTTTGTAAAAAATATTTACAAATTTTGTTCTGAATTTTTTTTTAAATTATTGTCAATTTTTTTTTAAATATTTTGTATAAAACACTTTTCATAACAAATTTTATAAAAAATAATTATAAATTTTATAATTTTGTAAAAAATAATTATTCACAAATTAAAAATTATCTATCAATTAAAAATTTTAGAAAAAAATAGCAATGACTTCCTTTCAAACTATATCAAAGATGTGTTGAACAAAAAAAACCGAAATATAAATTATAATAGTGGTAGAAGAAAGAATCTAGTGTACCAAAATTGCATTTAAGTCTTTATTAAAATAAATAAACAAAAAAAATAACAATAAAAATAATTTCTAAGTTTCAAAACCTTATTAAAAGATACCGAAATAACCCTCCAACTATTAACCCATCCTAAGCATCTTAAGGTTATTTTAATTTATGCTGCTTTTGCTATGAAATTCATCAAGAATGAAACATAATAATATTAATATGAAACTTAAATTGACAGTTTGATTCCTAAGCATGACTCTGAGTATTTTTCTGCCTAATAAATTTCAACACGTCGAAAAGTTCATCATAGAAAAGATAGAAATAACTTGAGACGCCACCTTAGAACTTATCCTTGGCCAAATGGCTTCTCGGAGGTAATAAGATTCATACCTGGATTACGATGAGTGCAACTGCTGTTAAACACCATTGAGTTGCTTATACACTGCACGATGCTATTGGCGTACACAACACTCATATTAAGTCGTTTCTTCTGCGATTGGTTTGTTTGCATTTTAGCACCTCTATTTTTCCCAGCAACTGTTACCATCCTTATGCCATTGCCCTTATCAGAATCCGATAGCTCTATGCGAATACCTTTATTGCGGCTTTCTTCTGTAGTCTGAGATGCCAGATGTGACTGTGCCGGAGAGTACAAAGAGGCCAAGCGGGGCCATGGACGAATTGGGATTTCGTTGGGCATGAACTTTGAAATGGAAATTCTCAACTCAACACAAACAAATTCATAATGCTTCTTTTAGGTCACCACATACCTTATTTATAGAAGCCACAATAAACACTAAAACCATAAGTGTTTTTTATTAGTATACGAGAAAAGGAGAGAAGGGAATGATCGAGAAAATATACCTATTACGTAGAAAGCATTAGATTAGGTTGGCATGTGGCACTTCCACCTTAGAAACTATGTTAGAGTATCCCATAAGTGATGCTCCTAGAATTTGCTTTTTACATTGATAAAAATATGTAAATTAGAAAAATCTTTATTATGGAGTTGAAGTAGGAATACATGGAACAAAGTGGGGTTACTACAATTTTGAGACGATACTCTTTTTATGTGTGATGCAAGTACTCAAAACGTAAGGTTTATAAAAGTTATATTGAGAAGTTTTGAACTCTTGTCAAGGCTTAGAGTAAACTTCTCCAAAACCAAAGTAGGAAGCCTGAGTCTGAATGTAACTTTCATTAAAGACTTTACTATCATTCTAAACTACAACCACATGAAAATTCCTTTTGTGTACTTAGGATTGTCTATAGAGGGAAATCCAAGGACAAAAAATATTCTGGCAACCTATGGTAGATAAAGTTAGAAGTAGACTATCTAGCTAGAAAGGCATATTAATATCCATGGTTGGTAGGGCATGTCTAATAAAATCAGTATTATCTGCATTGTCATTATACTATCTATCCTTCTTCAAACTGCCAAAAAGTGTGTGTAATGAACTCGTTAAAATGCAGAGGAACTTCCTTTGGGGATAGGGAGCAATTGATAGGAAAATAGCATGGGTTAGATGGGAAAATATTTGTAAACTAAAGAAGGATGGGGGTCTGGGCATAAGAGACACAGGGAACTTCAATATAGCCCTTTTAGCAAAGTGGAAATGGAGACTAGGAATAGGGGCATGGCCTTTGGAAAGAGGTACTTGAATCAAAATACGGGTGATGGAGGAATCTTAATGAAACTAATATATCAAGATATGCGTCTAGGTGGTGGAAAGATATCCATAAAGTTTGCGGTAATTCTAAGCATGGGGCTTGGTTCGAAAAGTGCATTGGGTGGTTAGTAGGAGAAGGGAAAAAGGTAAAGAAAGATACATAAAGGAGGTTGGCCACTAGGAAGGGGATGAATGGATGTGGGACCTAAATTGGAGGAGATTAAAACTCGTCTAGGAGGCATCTTTGGAGGAACAACTCATTCAAATGATAAGTAATCAAAGATTTAGAAAGGGGCATCTAGATACTTGGCTTTGGAAGGATGATGATGATGGGGTATTTTCTGTTAAGTCTTTCTATTATAAGTTGCAAGGAAATTTTGTAGAGGAAGAGGATAAAGTATTTCATATGTTGTGGAACACAAAGGTAACTCCGAAGGCACGATTTCTAGGGTGGAGGATATCCTTAGATAAATTACCAACGAAGGATAATTTAATTGTGAGGAGGGGTTCAACTACAACATAATCTTTGCGAGTTATGCCTAGCAAGTGCGGAGAGTGTAGACCACCTTTTCTCCTCCTGTAGAGTAACCCAAAAGTTGTGGAACCTGTGTGATAATTGGTTGGTGGTGAGCTTTATGCACCATTTTAAAGCTAGGGAGAATTTTAAACACTTTTCTATTATTAACCTTAATACTAGGCAAAACTCTATATGGAGAGGCATGTGGTTAGCAATAGTGGAGGAAATCTGAAAACATAGGAATGGGGTAATCTTCAAACAAAGGAAAGTTGATCCTCACGAAATATTTGGTTTAGCACAAGTGACAACTTGGGTTTGGATGAAACACAAAATTCCTTCTGTCAAGTTTTCATATAGTGATTGGGTACACTAGTGCAGTGAGGGCTTTTGGCCCCGGTTACTTTCGTGATTCTGCCTCGGTTTTAGAACCGAGGCATATTGGGGCGAGGCCAAAAGGCACATCCTTTTGGCTTCGGTTATCACCCGAGGCCATAGCGTCTGTTTTCTGCCTCGGGTCTGGAAGAACCGAAGCCATAGGTGTTCAATATTTTTTTAAAATAAAAAATTTCGTCGGACACTACAACACCACCATCGCGAGTCATCTTCTCCGCAAGGAAACCACCACAGCTGCAGCAGCTGAAATCGCGCCACCAAGAGCCTCCACACAATACCTGCATCCAACATCTATATCTACCAGAAGCAGCCATGGAAGCACCCGCAACTGCGCCGTCAACGTTCCAGCAGCCACCAGCGTGACCAAACCAGCGTAGCCATCACCATTCTCGCTGGCAAGACGCAGTCCAGCGTCGTCATGAGCGAACCAACAACACCGTTCGTTCTCGCGCCATCACGCACCTGTCCGCGCAGCAGCTGCAGGTTTCAACCTCCATCTTCTCGGCGGAAACGCACAACACCGTTTCTGCATCTTCACCAGATTTGTGCACACCATGGTCCATGCCATTCCTGCAGTAAACGCAACAGCAGCGGAAACCTCACCTAGACCTGTGAAGGCGAAACAACACCAGAACCACGAGCACGAACCATGGCAGCATCGTAGCAGAAGTTCGTTCACCTCCTTCACGCGTCTGTACCGTGAGCCACTTCCGCCACCTAATTTGGGAGAGACGACGCACGACTATTGATGGCAGATGCTGGTCGGCGACGGAGGCGGAGCGTGATGGTGGTGGTAGAGCGAAGAAATTCGCGCAGAGAGAAGAGAGTTTGCGAGACGATGAATAGTAGTTAGGGTTCGCGAATTGGGAATTTTAACAGACTTTATGGCCTCGGTTCAATTAATAACCGAGGCCAAAAGCCCCCTTTACTGCCTCGGTCTTTAAAGAACCGAGGCCAAAAGCCTGATGCTGACTTTATGGCCTCGGTTCAATTAATAACCGAGGCCAAAAGTGCCCTTTACTGCCTCGGTCTTTAAAGAACCGAGGCCAAAAGCTTGATGCTGGTGGCATTTTTGAAAATTTGAAAACTGGGCTGCCTTATATGCTTCGGTTCATTTGTAACCGAGGCCTAAAGCCCCCTTTATTGCCTCGGTCCTTAAAGACCCGAGGCCAAAAGCCTGACGAAATTGCAAAAATGCCACCGCCTCCTTATAGGCTTCGGTTCAGCTGTAACCGAGGCCTATAAGGCGAAGTAAAATGTCAAATCTGCACTAGTGGTATTTTCACCTCTCTCATGCTTAAAATCCTTATGATATGATAACTACCGTGTGTTCTTAGTTTGACAAGTGAGAAAGATGCAGGACCTTTTTAACAGGGACGTATATTATTTAGGTGGAACCTGAACATACTTGGGATAAGCACAACCTTGCCTTTCTCTCATGAGTGTTCCTCAACTTTTCTTCATTTAGATAAGGACTTTGAGCTCTTCAGTTCAATGTGGAAATTTGTCCAGGCTATGTTGATTATTTCTTATTGCTTCAGGTTATGTTTGGTTCTTGGTTGGGTTCCATGGTATTAGTGACCTTTGAATGCATCATTCTATAGGCTTTGCCTATACCTATTCATGTGTTGGGTCTTTCTATCTCTTTTTTTGGTTGTGTATTTTGGAGCAGTAGAACAAGTTCATGGCTACTGCTTTAGTCCCATATGCATATTCTTTAGGGTCTTTTTAATCTTTGATGGATATCTAATTATTGGTTGTCATGTTTTATAAGGTTTTGATGTCAAGCTTTTACATCCTTTTATAGATCTTTTTGTAAAAGGGTTAGAGCACTCCATAAATGTTTTTTTTAATTTATTCATTCTTTATTGACAAAAAAAATTCAACTAATAAAAGTCTAGTTTCCATTAGTGATAAAAAAATAGGTAAAAATGTTTAATTGAAAAATGAAAATAATTGAAAAAGAAAATAGAAATTAAATACGGCCATATAATGGAAGGTTCTGCATCAACTGATTTACGGTTTGTTCCGGTGGAATCTGTAACTGTGCTGATTTTTTATGTGAAATTAAGTTATGCCTCATTCAGTCTTTAGTGATCAAATGTGACCGTTCCTAAATGGTTTTCTTCTGTTTTGGTTTGAAAGGACCAAACTGGAATTTGATTATGCATGAACCATAAAAATTTCACATCTTTTAAGAAAAACAGAGTTAAAGCAAACTGAACCAGTTTTAGAAATACAGTGTAATTAAGTTGATAACTGATGATTCCATTTGTATAAAGTTTAAATTATAGTTATAAATTCATATTCAAATAATTAAAAGTTACAGGAAACTTTTGATGTTGTATTTTTCTCTGAATTGTATAACGGAATTTTATAAAATAAAGTACTAAGTTTCTGAAAATGAAACTTAAGACATGTACCTACCCTGCCCAAATCTCAGGATCCATTCCACACTCAGCCCAAATCTTGGGATTGAAAGCTAACTAACTTTTCAAAAATAAATCTCGACATTTATAAACATAGATATGATACACATGATATTATCTATGGTTTTTATATTCTCAACTAATATCTTCGACTTAATATATATCTATATATATTATTCTTATTTATTGATTCTTTTACTATCCCGAAGAGTTTTTTTAGATAAATTCAGATTTTTCTAGGAATTCGGTCCAAATCGTTCAACAACAACAACTCTATATCATGTGAGCATTGCCTCTGTCTCAAAAACTCCTCAACGATCAAATAAAGACAAAAATATTTAACATGTCAAATCCTGATAATAAGTGAAGTACGGAAATAAATTACTTAGAAAAGTTAACAAAAAGTTTGTCATATACGTGTGTATATAAAATAAGGTAACTAATATAAGTAAAATATTTTGAAAATAAAATAAAGAACATAAAAAAGTGGCATACTTTATACGAAATCAAGTGACTCTTTAATAAAGAATAAGGATAGTTTAATTATTAAATTTTAAGAACTTTTTTTATATGAGATGTCATTTTCTAAGTGATTTTGAAATATTGAGAATGAAAAAATAAAAAATTAGTGAATCATTTAAAAAATACCATTTAAAATTGTAAAATAAAATTATCAAAATTTAATAGTCAAAACATTATTTTTCTTAATAAAAAAATAAATATAACAAACTGAGTTTGAAAAGAACATTTTTCTAGTCCTTTACATTAGGAGGAAAACTCAACCAAATTTGTCTCCTTTTTATTGTCATTGATTTTTCATGTTATTGGAAAGTTGATTATAATGTTTTACAAATTTATAAGTTTGTTTTTCTAAATTTAATGTTAGAAAGACAGTGGCATAATGTTATTATAAACACAAACACATTTTCTCGTTAAAATTTATTGGAATACAAAGTCACCCTAACAGTATAGCAATTAGGGCTCTTACTCCTATAACACAATATCCTCAACCACACCATATAAATAATCTTAACCAAAAGAACCAACTTGATCAATTGCGTTGAACTTCTCAACGTTTCTTGAGATGGAATCCTTCCCCAAATGGTTTTTTCGGGATAGTAAGGTGCATTCCTGGATCATGGTGGGTTAAACGAGTGTTCAACACAATTGAGTTGTTCACGCACTGCACATTACTGTTAGCGTACACAGCTCTCAGTTTGTGAAAGGGTTTCTTGTGGGGTGTGGTTATTTGCATGGATGCACCTTTGTTTTCGCCTGAAATTGTTATGACCCTCATTGCATGGCCATCAGAAGAACCCTTCCCTTTAGTTTTCACCTCTTTTGCAATGACTTCATTTTCATCCCAATCACTCTTCAACGAGCCTCTGCCATTTCCAGTGGTTACTTCTTCTTCTAGCGCTATCTTAATCTCAAGCTGAGCTTGAGACTTCAATGGGGTTGAGAGTTTGAGCTTTCGTGACTGCATTGGACTGTGAACATCTGGTGTTTCTGGTACAGATTTGGTGGCACTTTCTTTTCTGTCATGAGAGGTTTCCACAGAAAGTTCTGCAGACTGAGGTTTTGGAAGTGAGTCTGGAGCAGGAAGAGATCTTAGGGAGGCCAAGCGTGACCATGGACGAATTGGAATTGGAATTGGATTGGTGGTAGCCATTGGAATTGCTCAACTCTGACCACAGAAATATCACAAATGAGATCAGAGTTGTTTGATATGAGCACAATAATGTATGAACTCATGCAATCTTATTTATAGATGCGTGAATCAATGCTGGTGGTGCAATACGAAATCATATAAATCACAGGTTGTGTCCTATGGTCATGAAAATACCAAGGAATATTAATTTGACCATGTGGAAAATAGCTATTACCTAGTACAGAAACACCGAATGACAGAAAATGTGAAAAGCATTAGATTCCATTGCAATTTGGCACTTTCCAGCTGACACAAACTACATATATTGGTCCCCAAAGTGACAAAGAATTTGCTTTTAGGGCCCACAGTGAGACTAATTTGCAGTTTCATACATCGTACGTAACCCTTAGAAACTCCTCCAGAAGAATTCAATGCCTATTTGAGATCACTTTAACACTGTGTATGTGCCGGCGTGAAATTTCGATAGAAAGATGAGTATTTAGTCACTTTTGCTACATTTGTTGTTATACTTTATATTGTACTATACCATTTATGAGTTTATAGTTATTCAATGGTCTATAAAAAGGCCATAAAACTCTTGCAGGATGTGAACATGGTACTTATAATTTGCAGTATATTGATTTTAAACAATGTTATGTACTACACCTAGCTAACTCTACTACATGGTCCTAGGCTACTTTCAGAGTTGTTCCCTATAATAAAAGCGTATGAGCAATTATGGAAGTTTATGCCTGCATTAACTAGTTGACAATTTGATCAGGTAGCATCTGTAACTGTCTCTAGGTAGCTAGATTCCTGTTATGAAATGAAATGAACTAATCGTGGAGTTTGACATTGATCTGACATTTTTTTCTGCTATTAGAAATAGTGTGCATGCACGATATACGTTGGATAATAGCTTCTGTTATCATCTGAAGTATTTTCGCATCATTTTATCTCTGCATAGTAGATGTTGTTCATTATCATGTTTGCTGATACTGGCATAGTAGATGTTCTTATTTGGTGAAAGGGAAAAGTTGGATTTGATTCTCATATTGATCTTGTATATTAGGTTAGAAATATGTAATGGTAAGCACCAATAAGAGTCTTAAACAATGAACATAATTATATTAATAATATTCCATTTGCTTATACTGTCATTTTGATGCCATAGCTTTCCCTCCTATTCGCTCGTCGCATTCCATCATTTCTGCAACACATAACACATGATAGCGTCAGATATGCATGTTTCGGAATATGTAACAAGAAGTTGCTTTTTATAAGTTTTCAATCAATATTTTTATTCTTTTTTCAATTGCGAATAAGCTTATTATTACTTTCATAACACACTTACCGTTAATTTGCTTCTTGGCGGCCGTATTAAGAAAATTTAATTAAATATACTCTTTTTTTTATCTAATCAGATTATTATTATTTCACTAGGAATTTTCTTCTACTAAATATATATTTTAGTTAAAAGTTAAAAATAAAGTAGATATGTGATAATTAAAAAAAAAAAAACTGTCATCATAAATAATGAATTAAACCATATATGATTCTTCTTCCTATTAGAGTGAAGGTCATTTTGTTCTTCTTCTGCGACATTGTTTTTTCATCACTCTCACAAGAAGTCTAATTTTTAACCATTGGTTATACTTAATCCAACTAAATTTTTTTTGAAGGTCCAATTAACACCCCCGACGAATATGATCACTAAGGGTTTCACAATTTTTCGGAGCATCTGAGTTTGTAAAGAAATTTTTTAATATGTTTTTTTTGTGTAAGGTGCAAACTCAACGAAACTTTGTTTAATAAATTAATTTTACCTGAATTTTTTCAATACAAATAATAATACTACTACTATTAGATACAATGTTTTACTATAATATTATTTCTCATTAAACATGTCTACTTTCATTTTAATTGTATTAAACATTTTTGTTTAATATAACTGAATTAAATTAGTCCTTTTTATTTGTATATATACTTATTAGGATTTTTTTAATTATTGTGTTCCAAACTAATCATATTATTCATGGTTTAACCATAAGAACACAAATTACACAAAAACCTTCTAGTTAAGATTGGAATGCTTTTCAATGTGACATTTTTGTATTTTCTGCAAGAGTACGAGTTTCTTTCTTTTCTTTATACTAAACAAACCTGAAACATAGATGAATCTAAGTTAAACGCCACCTTGGAATCCTTCACAAAAATGGCTTCTTTGGGATAAAAAGATGCACTCCTGGATCATGGTGAGTTAAACTCGTGTTCAGCACTATTGAGTTGTTCACACACTGCACATTGCTGTTTGCATACAGAACTCGCAATGGAGATGAACATGGTATCGTTAATTTCCCACTCTTGTTCTTCATTTTTCCGTTCACTTCTTCACCACAGGAATTTTCAATCTTGTTAAAGGGTTTATTTTGAATGTGTGCACCTTTGCTTTCCCCTGAAGTTGTTATGCCTATGCCTTGCTTTTGAGTTTCTCCATATTCCTTAAGCTGAGGCTGACCCTTCAATTTCGAAGGTGGAAAGGAAATGGGAGTAGTGAGTTTGAGCTTTTGTGACTGAATTGTTGGACTGTGAAAATCTGGTGTTTGTGATCGAGATTTGGTGGCACTTTCATTGCCCTCATGTGAGGAAGTGTTAGTTGTTTTGAGAGAAAGTTCTGCAGGTTGAGTTTCAGGAAGTGTTTTTATGGAGGCCAAGCGAGACCATGGACGAATTGGAATTGGATTTGCCATGGCTTTTGGGATAGCTCAACTCAAACCTTGATTGCAGAGAAATGTTACAAAGGAGAATGATTTATATTTATTAGACATCAGAAAAATACCAATTAACAAATAGGGAATGACAGAAACAAGTTAAAAAGCATTAGATTCGAATAGCATATTAATTTGGCAGTTCCAGCTGACACAAAAATCCTCGGCGTTACCAAAGAGATATGCAGAAGATCTCACTTCGAATTTATAGTATATAACTAGAATCTTATTTTATAAGTTTCTTATGGGTTAAGTTAGTAAAAGTTATTCAAGAACTAACCAGATTTTTTATTTGTTAGAACTATTAAATGATTCATTCGAAATCGATATTAATATCTGGTCTCATATTTACGATGTATATGATTCAACTTGATAAAATGTGTTGCAACAAAATCTTATAAATTGTGGAATGTTGTGTCTTCGGGTTATGGTTATAGTCATTGAGAGATTGTGGTTCCATATAGTTATATGACATTAGTCTTACACATATAAGATATTTGACATTACTTTTATTCTAAAATCTTAAAGTAATGGTGTTTTGAGTCTTTATTCTTATATAGTGTTTAACTTTGTTTATTCTATCAAATGTGAGACTTTTTTACTCACATTTGGACTATTCTCAAACAAAATATGGACATCTGAAAGTAAAGAGAACAAGAGTTGAAGATGGACAATATTAAAGTTTCAGCTAACCAAATTCATCTTCCACAAGAAAATTTTTCTTATTCCGGGAAAACAATAGAGTTAGAACATCAAACATAAAGATTAGTTGTGACATTCCTAACTTACGATTAATATTTTTACTTTATTACATATCAACCACACCATAACTAGGCTTGAAATAAAGAATAACAAGCTTAAAACACTGCCTTCAAATCAGTTGCATTGAACTTCACCACGTTCCTTGAGAAGCAACCCTTTGCCAAATGGCTTTTTCGGGACAACAAGGTGCACTCCTGGTTCGTGGTGGCTCAAGCTAGTGTTGAACAGCATTGAGTTGTTGACACACTGCACGTTGCTGTTCCCATACAAAGCTCTGTTTGGAGGAGAAGACAGTGTTCTCACTTTCTCACCATCAGAATTCCCCGTCTTCTGAAAGGGCTTTTTCTTGTGGGATCGTGTTATTTGCATGTAAGCACCTCTGTTTTCCCCTGAAATGGTTATGACCCTTACGCCATGACCCTCTGAGAGCTTTGTGTGAATACCTTTCCCTTTGGTTTCATTTGGGCCAATGACTTGTTTCTGGTTCTTAGTTTCTTCTGATTCATGCTTCACCGAAGCATTGCCATTGCTATTAGGCTTTTCAATGGTGAGTTCCACCACCGGGTGAGGATGAACCTTTAATTTGGCAGGTGGAAAGATCATAGGGGTAGTGGATTTGAGGTTTTGTGAGTTAACTGGTGTTGTTGGTAGGGATTTGGTGACAGTGGCATTGGTGTCATGAGAGTTGGTGTTTGTTGTTTTGAGAGAAGGTTGTGGAAGCTGAGGTTTGGGTTGTGATTCTGCAGCAGAAGGAGAACGCAAAGAGGCCAAGCGAGACCATGGACGAATCAGAATTGGGTTAGCCATGGAAATGATGAACTCAAGAAGCTTCTTTGGTTTGAGTATGACAATGAATGAGGCATAAAATGGTATTTATAGACGATGCTATGTGGTGGAACAAAGATGGAGTTTTGTCACTGTAACTATTAACAGCTAACCTACATGGAATGACAGAGAAAATGTGAAAAGCATTAGATTCTATTGACTTTTGCCTCTTCCAGCTGACAAAAACTATGTTTTTGCCTTTTGGAATCTACTCTTTCACCATTTTTTAGTCTCAAACAAAAGTCTATACCTTGATGTAAGGGTTTTATAAGAAGGTTAGTGATGGTTCCTATTACTTGCATTTCGGGTGTGTTCAGTTCTGGGTTGAATCAATTCTTCCACGCAGAAATAAAAATCAGTTATTTTTCATTCAACGTGAATTTTGTACTCTGATTTTAGAAATCAAATGCATAGTGATTCTGTATTAAAAAAACAAATTCTACGTCGATTTGACGCAAAATAAAAAACACACTAAATTTGTTTTGCTCGGTTACATGTACGAAGAAGCAGTTTATAGGAAAAAAGTAGGCTGACACAAAGGACATGGTTTCTTGATGTCTAGATGAGAGTGTCCTATGGTGGTGCATGAGCTCTTAAGGTACGAAGAATTTAAGATGGAAAAAAGCATTTATAAAGAGTCATCGATATAAACCATTTCAAAGTGTAAAATAATAAACAATACGAAGCTATTTTGTTTTTTTAACATCCGACGTTAACAAGACAATGATCCTAACTATATTTTGTGTCTTGATTCTCTTAAACATCTTTTGATTCTATGCTCATTCTCTATTCGATTTGCCACCAATACAACCACAATTTACAACCGTTCAATTTCAAAATTATAAAACTCCAAATCTCTAAGACTCCCAATTCCTAAAAGTCCAAATCCTTCCACACTTGTCACATCCATGTATCAATTGGAAGTGTTACATGATAAAAACTTAAACCCTAACATTTTTAGTTGAAAATCATAGGACTTATGCAGCATATTAAGAAGCCTCAAAGAGATGACGAGTAAGTTAGTTCAATAAATTTTAACTTATGAGAAAACTTATTTATTTGAGTATACTTTTTACCTTTTCATTCTCATTCTTCTTTGTTAATAAACTTTTGTATATGTAGTTAAGGATGGCAATGCGTATCGATATGGTCTCTTTAGACTCCTCTTGCACTTGATTCTTAAAATGTTTGTCGGACTAGTCCACCCCTCTTTGAAAATGCAGGCTCAAAAGTCCGATCCGCCTTGCATAGGTTTTGACATGCAAGTCTGCGGGCTGACCAGTTTTTTTTTTTTTTTATTTTTTATAATAAAGTTTTCAATGTTCTACAAATTAAAAACTTAAACTTTAACAAGTTCATAAAATTAAGCAAAGACTTTGGGGAGTTGAATAATAAATTAATAATCCAACATTTTCATCATATTTAGATTCGTACTTTAACATGCATGATGAATTCTTCTAATTTTAACACATTTAGAAAAATAGTTGTCTTTTTCACTCTTACAAAAATTTGGAATGTACATGCAGAAGTTCAGAAAGAAAGTAGCAAACATAACAAGTGCAAGTTTTTTTTATGCGAGTCGCGGGTCAGCTCATCATATTCCGCGTGAGATGTGGACTAAACTTTTGCGGGTCAGCAGACTGAATATATCGATTTGTTGAATAAGGTCACATTGTCACCCCTACATGTTTTTTGTTTAGTAATCAAACCTTCTTTTTTTAATGTTTTTATAAAATGGTTAGAAGAGATCCAAATCCCATTAATATTTATTGTATTGCTAATAAAAAAAAACAAACATTATAATTGTCATTATATTTACATTAGAAAACAGTAATTTACTTTATTATGATAACTATTTAAGTATTTTGACAATTTTCAATCACTGTTACAGAAGAATCAATTATTTTAAAATGAAAAATTGTAATTGGGATAGTGTATAATGGACAAGAAAAATACTATTTTAAAGAATTTAAAAAACTAAAAAACCAACGGACAAATTCCAAAGCATAAAAAATTAAAGTGTCAATTGCCAAAAGCGCAAGAAATCAAAATAATATTTTAGTCTGTTATTAACTTGCTAGATGACGACATCGACAAAAGTGAAAAGAGAAAAAAACACAGTTGAAAATATTAAAGTTAATGTTAGCTCAGTTGTATTCGTTCCTTTTCGAGATGCATTCATGGCCAACTTCCACAGTATATCCCATTTCTGCAACACAAAAATGTCAACGGTTGTGCGTGTCTGGTAATAGGTTTAATGTATGTAAGACTTCACTCATTTTTTAAGTGAGAATTATTTTCAAAGTTTAAAACATATTTTATGATAAAGGCTTGACTTTGTATATTTTATATTTGGTTGAGTATTTATTCGGTAGAAACTTGGCATATATACTGTTTATATATAATATTAGTAATAATGTTGATGAAAACAGAAACCACCGTTGAGTGTTGAAGATTGAAGCTTTTCATTTGGAGACAGAAGAATCTCTCTACCCTATCTCAGAATTCATTCCTAAAAGTGTGCTTGCATTGCATTTATACTTCCACACATTTAAAAGTGGATCATTTCCTTCTCGAACAGTTCCTCACACCTTCTAACTAACTGCTTTTCTAAAAGTTGCATGTCTTATTTAGAAAGAAAAAACTATAGTTCTATAAAAATAAATAAACCATATAGGTTTTTAAAATGTTTATGACAGTAGTCTTTTACATTTAGAATATAGCAATTACAGTATTTAAACAAAATATATATACCTTTATGTGGGATACACTTATTCTATGCTTTCACATGGTAGTTAAACTAGTACAATGTATTAATTGAATTCGTATCATTATTGACCAACAACGTGTCTAAACCGATATATCAATTGTAACGTAATTAAACATTACAAGACCATTAAACCTTCATAACTATCATCAACATGAAAAATTAATTTTCACTTGATTGATTATGACATATGACATCATTCTAATCTTTTTTCTATTTAAGATTATAACACTATTGTATCGAAAGTCATCATAGGAACCAATGTTCATATCGACAATGATTAGGACCCCTATGATGACCTTTAATACAATAGTAAAAACATTTTTTTTGTTTATCCAGATTTGGTTGATCCATTTCGTTATGGATCCTTGTAGTGGATGGTTGTTCGAAAACCTTACGCCTTATTTGAAGGGATCTGGTATAAGATTAAGACCTGTATAGCTTGACCAATAATGCACATATGTTGTTCACGTACCACAAATAAAGTTGTTAGATGAATTTTGGAAGGGAAAATGGGAGTGCAATTAAAATAATTGAAAATGTCACATGTTTTCTAATAAAGAAAATGCGCACCTCCCACACTTTTTTCCTTTTGAATTTGTACATCCCTTTAATCAATCCCCGATTATGAACACTTTGTAATCGATTACATTTTGAAATCGTTAACCTCCACACGATTTCAACTTTTAAAAATGTGTGACACCTACACCATTCTTAATTTGACTTTTTGACCGTCCGATTCAAAAAAAAACGTAGAAGAGGTGTACAATTTTTCTTTTAGAGACTGCACGATTTGCTTATTTTCGTAATTTTTTAAAAATTTGTCCATTTTCATAAAATCAAAGACAAATTTGCCTGCATGTGAAAAAAAAAAACAAGATTTCTCGATTATTAACAATGACAATTATGTTCGTCTCCTTCACTTTGATTAAACACACATTAAAAGAAAGTGTGATCATAAAATATGATTTTGGTATTGCAAAATGGAGAACATTCAAGGCCATTTTGTGAACTCAAACACTTTCAGTAAGATGTCAAATCCTGTGGGAAGTTGTGACAGAAATAGCAGCACGTTTAACGTATTCAACGCAATGTGAAGACTTCTAGCTGTTTCACTCCCTCTCTGCATTGGTGGAACCAAAGCTGCTGCAAGTGCCCATAACACTGTAATACCTGCTCAATAAATTTCCCTAACCATCAATTTCCATACCAACATCAACCACAATATTCCAGTACCATTCACATTCACATAAGAACCCTAACAATTCTGCCATCAAACTCTTCTAAATCACTTTTCGTTGATTAATTTCATCATCATTTGCAAATTTAAACCTTTACCTGCTCCTCCAAACAGATGTGGACCTGGAAATAACTTTCCTGTCCTAATCCACGTGTTCAATCCTCCACCAACAGCTTCAAGCACCCCAAATCCAAGAAGTATGGATCCTGCATTATAGTGCCTATCCCTGTAAGAGCCTTTGATCAGCTCTTTCCTCTCCTGAATTTTAGAAGCCAATGAATTAGGTACTAATAATTCACCAATCTTTCAAGTGTTTGAATCAGATTCAGTTCTTCCATATCAAAACTAAAACAACAAACAGTTACTTCACTTCAATATTTGCAACTCATTTTAAGAACTAGAATCAATTCTGGTAGGTGTCTAGATATATAAGCTCCAATTCCATAACACTCAGTTATAAACACAGAACTATCCCACAAACATAAGAGTTTGTAAAAAATTGAAAAAACTAAATACCAAGTTTCTCTGCTATTGCAATTGTGAAAACTAATGAAAGTAGAAAGATAACAATGGAAACAAAGGCAAGGATATATATATACCTCTGTGAGTTGCTGAATTTTGAGTTCAATTTGTGATGGTGGCACTTCTACTGGTGTACCTTCTGCAGTGACTGGTGTAGGTTTGAGTTGTTTCTTGAGCTCATTGATCTCATTCTGAATAGTCCTCACTCTCCTCCACTGCCACCCCAAATATCCTGCCCACAAGGTATACAAGAACAAAGAAGCCATCACAATTGGGTGTATGAGAGCAAATGTTCTTCCCTCGAATACCCCAAATTCTCCATCAACAGCAAGTGCCACATCCTGTCTCAACAACAATCATGCCACAGAGTGAGACACAACAAAATAACCCTTTTAAGAAGAACAAGTGTGAGTGATCATACATATTCCTTACCTTTTGGTCTAACAAGAAGGAGAGTGTGAGTGATGTGAGGGAAAGAGGGACAGTTTTGAGAACATTGCTGGATTGATCCAATACTTTTTGTAGAATGGGAGGATCTTTTGAAAGATTGAATCTTGAAGAGATTAGAGGAAGTGGATGAAGTTTTGTTGAATGATGATGGTGTGGCTTGTTAGGAACAATTGAAAGTGTTTGGAAAGTGAGTGTGGAGGCCATCAGCATCCCAGGGAGGAAGAGTGTGGCAGGAGACAAAAGAAAGATCTGTGGGGTGAAAAATAAAATGTTGACGAGTGGAACAGTACAAGAAGATAAGGTACATAGATTCTGATATCTGATAGGGAGATCTAGGATTACACTTCTTTGACTAAATTTACACAAGTGCCATGTCACAAAAACTTAAAACACACACATGTAAAGAGACAAGAAGGAGCTAGAGACACTTAGAAACTGGGAAGATCAATTCCACAATCTTCAACACAACATGATGTAAACAGAGAGAGAATAAAAGTTGTAAGAGATGATATCTAATAATGAAATATATATATATACATGACCAAAATTATTAACAAAATAATTATGTGAAACAAAGATCACTTTAACTAGGAAGTACATCATATTAGAGATCCAAAAATGAATAGAAATCTTGAGTAATATATAAAATAAATAAATAAATATGCTGATACTTAATTTTAAGGTTTTATGTTAGATAAGTTTTGTTATATAAATAACTCATATTTAAAGGTGGTTAATATTTTTATTTCGTTTTCAGAAAAAAAAAATCAATAGTAATATATATATTTTTTTAATGATTGACTTTGACAGAGACACGTATATCTCGTTATAATAACGTTTAGATTTACGCGTACAAATTGTTTTCTAAATAAAGTTTAAAGGCAAGGAAAGAACCGTCGGTTTTAGTAGACCTAAAAAGAATTAAGTATTTATATAATTTAATCATTTAACTAGGAAACACTAAGATATGTTTGATAAGTTTTTTTTTTAACTAATATTGCTTTTTTTAATTTCCCAAAAAGCATAATTATTTATATAATTTAATAATTTTCGATAAAACACTAAGTCCAGTATAAAGTGACCCCCAGCTTTTGGGCTTTCACTGTTTATTAGGCTTTATGAGCTTGTAGCCAATCAAGGATAGCAAAAAGCCCAGGGGTTTTTCTTTATGCACTCCCAACTTTTTTATAATTTCAATACTACCCTTTTGGTTTGTAGTTACCGACTTTTAGAACTTGATGTTACTGGCTTTCAGAAACCGATGTTACTGATTTTCAGAATCCGGTGTTGTCGATTTTCAGATGCGGGTGTACTAGTTTACAAAATTTTGTTTAGACTTTGTTTAGACTATTTTAATTTTTTTGTTTTTTTTTTGTTCATGGTTGGCGACCCTGAGCCCTTGTTAACAAGCCACAAGTTCTCGAAGAAGTGAAATAGGAGTGCCAAGAAGGACTTCAATATCCTCAAAATCCATATGATACTTCCTTACTTAGTTATTAAGATCACATGTTCATGTTTCTATAATGGGATAATTTTGTCCTATTGTCCACTCAGATATTGTTGGTACTGTGGCACCATTGATTTAGGTTTTAGGGGTATTCCACACGAGTTTACTTGTTGGATCTTATTGGGTACACAATTTTTGCGGACAAGAGTGAAACATACATCAATGTCTCGTATCTATTGTTGTTCAAAGATCTTACAACATGTAGTGGATTGCATGGAGAGTTGTTGCATTGGTTCACATGTACCCGACGTTGCGATGACATCCCAGATGATATACACATACCCAGAAGAACAAAGTCATTAGACAGGCTACGAGTAAGTAACTTTATTTACATAATCATTATAACACTTCCATTAGATAACAGATGATGGTTGTGAAGAAGTGTGAAGAGTAGTTGAGGAGATCGAAATGTTTGTGGCAGATGTTGATCTTTATTAGGGATGACAAGGGGGCAGGACAAGATGAGTTTCGTTATCTCATACTCATCTATAATCTTTATCTTTTTAGATTATAGTATTTCGTCATGGTTGTAGTATGTCACAAAGTTTTTTATTAAACTATAGGATCCAGTGTTACCGGCTTTCAAAATCTGGTGTAACCAGCTTTCAGAAACCGGTGTTATCGACTTTCATTCTTGGGGGTGCTGACTACGAAGATATTTAGTTTATATTTTTTTTTTAAGGACATAATGGTCTTCATAGTCAAACTTAGAGGTGCAAGAAGAAAAATTGGGGTGCAGGAAGAAAAACCCAAACTCAGTACCAACCTGCCATCTACTAAGCCCATAACCGAACAATATAGTAATGCAACACCTTGGAGCTGACTTAAAAAATACTTCTTCCCCTTCCCCTCAAAAATATTAATGGGGTAACATATTTTTCAACACTTTTGCTAACATATTTTCACTTAAGCATCATATGTATGATTACGAGTTATCACTTTATCATCGCTTAAGTGGTATGAGCTGATTAAAAAAATCGCTTAAGTGGTATGCAACCACTTTAACAAAAGTTTTTTTTTTTTAATCTTAATCCAGTTCAATCCAATCTCTCCAAGAATGAATTTGGTTAGGATTGGATTTACCATAAAAATTAAAAAAAAAAATTCAATCTAGCCCAACCTAGTTCGATATTTGTTTAGTGGGTTGGGTATAATAGGATTGTCTAAATCCTCCCAAAACTGGACACTTTTATATAATTTCGTATGGTTATGTTTAAAGTATTTAAAAAAAATTAATTCAATAATACTAATTGTTAAAAAAATTATGAAATCATTAACTTAAGTATTCAAAAGACATGATTGGTTAAATGAGTTGCTAAAATAAGTGTTTAACTTAATTTTAAATTTTATAATATATTACGTATTATTACTTTAAAACATTTTAGGAGCGATAAGGTGACTTAGTCATTGAAAAGAAGAAAAAAGTTGTAGGTTTGATATTCTATTAACAATATGGAAAAATAAAATTAATTTGGTAAGTTTTGAAGAAGATATGAGACAGTTATAAATTTGCTAAAACAACTTTTACTAACATTAGCATTCAAATATATCTAAACTAAAAGCAATTACCAAGTGCGAATATAAATATATAGTACATATGAAAATAAAAACTTAAGTAACAATCACTGATAAAGATGTTTCGATAAAAATGTACAAACACCTTAGGAGATAAAAATAAAAAAGAACATAAAATAAAATAAATTTAATTATAAGTTAATTTATAAAAACATTCTCATGTATCTTTTATCTACCTTGGCTAATGTGTATGAGAAGAGTACATTAACCATTGTATCTATTGCAAGCTCAACCAGTAGTTTTCCAGCACTGAGAAGCATATCTGTTAGAAGCAGATAATAATAAAAATAATAATTTTCTTATAAATTTCTTCTGAGCATCATCTGCAGCCTTTTGCCCTGAATATAACAGTGACAGAACACTAATGCCTTTTTCTCTATACATTGATTGCTTCATTAATTTCATCAACTTTTCGTGCCCTGTGCCTTCCCTTTTATGTGTTTATATATCTGACTGCATTTCAAAGTTCAACAAAATCCCTCATGTGATCCTCAAACAATATATTTTGAACGTACAATCATGGTAAAATCGTCTGGTTCAATTTCAATCCGGCACTGACGCACGATGTTCAACAACTTCAATAAAAAAAAAACATCATGCTTCATAATCTGTAAGAACCTACATTGTTTATATAAGAGCTATCATAACTATTTTTAAAACTTAAGAATCGATCTCATATACATTTTATTATAGAATTGTTCCAATAAACACAGTTAACAGATTAATGCATGTTTCGTGCATGCAAGGTGGATCAGTACTACAGAAATAGATACTATAATATAAAGAGTGAAAGACAAATATAAGGATCTGGTTTTGAGCTGATGCAAATACAAATAATTGTTGTGCACAGTATATATGCAGCTTTTTTGGTGGCTGCACCGAATCCTTAGTTTCTCTTGCATTTGTCGTATTTACCACTGCTTTCATCATTAATTTGCAGATTCATACGTGTCGGCAATACATAGATAGAAGCTCAAAAGGTTATTATTAATTAAAACAATATATACACAAAAAGCTAGTAAAACCTCAAATTCACGTGTTGTACGGAAGATAATGCATGCAACAATTTACGAAGTGGTGTTTTATCTGTGATGCGAAACAGTTAATTACGACAAAAGCAAAGGATGAAACAGTCCAAAAAGAGATATTGCGATGATGTCTTGAAGCTATGCTTAATTAATCAGTGAAGTGTGGTTGTTTTCTATTCTTACATGTCACAGTCAATGATGATATAGGGATGATCCTCATGGCCTGCTTTATGTCTGAAAATGATGCAGTTTTTGCTCATTTTTTTCAACTTTTTTTTGGATTTTGACCATAAGTTTCTTCCATTATTGGAATTTCAATATCTCTCACCATATGAGAGATTCCTCTGCTTGACTTTTTAATGTTAAAATGAAACATAAAATAATGATATATACCTAGAAAAGTGTTATACTTACATAAGAAGAAGCCTCTGAAGATTGAAGCAGCAATAGTAGTTAGAAAGAAACCCACCACAGCTCATACCAATTGGAGAAGAAGTAATATATTATAGTGTAGTGTAATTGTGTCCACAATTTCTTCAGCTCTTCGTTGTTACAAGGGCTAAATTATGACAAAACAAATCGAGCCATGCATAAAGGTGATGATGTACGACACCAAAAAATAATAAGAAATAAGTGTGAAAACATAAAAATAAAAAAATAGTTCATGAAAATAATTATTATAATATTTTATTGGTGCGGCTTATTTTGACTTCCTTTCTTATTTATCAACATTTATAAAATGGTTGCTAAAATATGACAAATAAAGAAATAACACACATGTTACATGGACACGTTATTTTCATCATTTTATGTACAAATCCTTAAGAAATAATAAGAAACCAAATTTACATGTGACGCTTTTCTAATTATTAATTCAAACATAAAAAAAATATTTTGGTTAAATATGTTTTTGTCTCTTGACTTTTAGTGAAAATTAGAATTAGTCACTCTTCAAAACTCTGAACTAATTTAGTTCTTTTAACAAAATTTTGTTAAGTTAATTTGACGTTTTATACGTATTTTTGAAGTAACATTGAAGCAAAAATGAGTCAAATGATATGAACAACTCAAATATTATCATGAAAAGTGTTTGAAATGTCAAATAAACTTAACAAAATCTTGTTAAAAAATCTAAATATACACATTTCTAAAGTTTGAAGACTAAATTGGTCTAAAGTTTTGAAGAGAGACTAATTCTAATTTTTACTAAAAATTAAGGGAAAAAAGCATGTTTAACCCAAAAATTTTTCACAAAGTACTTACTTATTTTCATAAATACCTTTTCTGTATCTTTTATAGCCACGACGACATACGAGGCATTTTTGGAAATATTTTTTATAGAGATTTCGTATTTCTAATGGTTTGAAAATGAGATCAATAGTTGAACAAGTAAACATACCGTTCATTTACCATAGTATGTTAGTGAGAAAGAGGATAGCAACTAGGGTTATATATATCTTGACTTTTGTTACAACATGAACCACTAAATAATATCGATTTCTTCAATAGCAGTAAGACTTATTCTAACAGTTAATTAATTAGAATTCATTTTGCATAACTAATAGAATTACCAATTATAATTAAAAAAGGTAAAATTAATTAAGTTAAAAAACAAAACTGGTTTTCAGATGAATTAATTCATATAAATTTTAGTATCAATTTTTTCTATAAAAGTTGATTTCAACTATTAAATAAACTAATTTAAATTTATGAAATAAATGTTATTCATTTTTCCTTTTATTATTCTTTATGAATTACTTAATTTCTCTACAATTTTATTTTAACTTCTTTATAAAATTATTTTAATTCATAAAAGAAATGTAACTTTCTTATAAATGTTTGAATGTTTTATTTTACAAACAAGTTAGTAGTCTTTTCATTCAAGAGTATTTAAAGATAGTTCTAATTGAAAATTAGGTTTAGGCCTGCGATAACCATCAAATCCACAATTTTTTGTCAAATAGATAACATTATTAAATTGGAAAGATAGTAGAATGAAAAAAGTAGCTAGTCACGGACTAATTGATGGAATTTGATGTCATGATTAAAGAAACAAATAAAAGATATATAATTAATTAATCTGAAAAGTCATCTTTATTATATAGCAAGTGAAAGTTGATGACGTGAATACAAACGAGAGGAAGCCCTAAAGAAAAATTCAATTCAGTTTGGGAAGGATGTACAGGATTAAATATGTTTTTGGTCTCTCAAGTTTGAGCGAAATTTGGGTTTAGTCTCTCATCAAAACTTTTGACCAATTTAGTCTTTCATATTTCAAAATGCGTGAATTTAGTCCTTTTAACCAAATTTTGTTAAGTTTATATGATATTTCAAGCGCATTTCATGATAGTATTTAAATTATTTATACTGTTTGACACATTTTTGCTTCAATGTTAACTTAAATACTATCATGAAATGCGCTCGAAACGTCAGATAAACTTAACAAAATTTGG
>Ga0209589_1004409_pt1 | contig 24300 bp, 8 predicted proteins | sample CowpeawhiteBW_FD_187525 | JGI IMG/M metagenome (GOLD analysis project Ga0209589, IMG submission 187525) | Root nodule microbial communities of legume samples collected from California USA - Cow pea white BW (SPAdes) (version 2) | ecosystem: Host-associated > Plants > Roots > Nodule | place: USA...
TGATATTTTTATTAAACATTTTAATAATATTAAGTTTATTTTATATTTTGTTTTAAAATTTTAAAATATTTATTTTAACTTGTTACAAAATTGTTTTAAATAATTTATATACAAATGTTAGAGTTGTTTAAAAATAACAATTTTATAAATTTAAATATAAATTTTTAAAACAATTTTGTAAAAAGTTAAAATAAATATATTAAAAAAAATTTAAAAAAATGGACTGAAATGTATTAAAAATAACAAATATATGGACCAAATTGAGACAATGATTTGACATGTGTCACCTTACTGACTTGACACGTGGCACAATATTGACGTGACACGTTGCATGAATAATTTTCAAAAAGAAAATTTAAAAATTTTAAAAATTTTAAAAAAAAATTCAAAAAAATTCAAAAAAATGTGGAGCTGACACGTGGCACATCCGTAACACCATTAACACAATACTAATGGAATAAGCCTAATTGTTACACATTTTCAAAAATATGGACCTAATTGAGACTAAAAAAAATCTTAGAATCTATTTGAGATTTTTCAACAAAAACATGGACCAAGGGATTATTTTAACCTTTTTATTATCTTAGACCAAGTTTTTAAAATATTTTTTCAAATAGTACTGATGGACCTCATAACGATAAATTGAATTGTGGTATGAAACAGTGATGTGTAAAATAGTTTTAATTTAAAGAATTTTAAATTTACTTTTTTGGAGTTCATACTTGATGGTTAGAATGATTGAAATTTTATTTTCTCTTAGGTTTTATTGATTTTAAGGAAATATAATTAACCATAACTATTCTCTTAGGTTTCATGATGTTAATGAACTATAATCAACTTAATTCATTATTATCAGCGTTATATAATTTTAGTATTTAAAAAAATATAGTAATTATGGAATAAGTAAATTTATTTAGGTGCATCCATTACTTTTTTCTACGCTATTATTCCTTGTTTATAAAATACATATACTATGTTAAACTTCATTTTTATATTTCAGGACTAACAAACTTTATTAATCTAACTAAAATATTATTTTTTTAAAATTCTTTTAATGCGATATAGTTACCTATATCCCTAGACGTTCTATACATTGATTGTTTTAGAATACAAAGGTATCATTTTATAGATTTAACAAAATTTTAAATTTGGGATGTAATAATTAAAGGAAAACTAATGAAATGTGTTTTGATATGTTGGAATCAGTATTTTTGAGTTAACATCTATTATAGAAAAATTTGAAAGGAACCAACGAAAAAGATTATATTGCTTGGATTAAACGGGCTCGGTTTGTATCCTAAATAATCAATTTTTAATAGATTATTCAAGTGAATGTATTACACAATATTGAATCATTAGAAAAAGGGCTCATCCTTTTCTTTAAAACATGAAATAAATGCAGTCAAAATACATGAAACATGCATGATTGAATTAAGCTTGGTCGAAGTTAGAGAAATAGCTTTAGTTCTATGTACTTGTTATTAGTGATAAGAAATGGGATAAGAAATTATGTCAATTTAAATGTGACAAGGAATGCCTCTCATTTTCATTTTTGGGTAATGAAAAAGGATTGGATTTTGTTGCGATAAAAGGAATGCATACTGCAAGGGGGTGTATCCTACATTACGCGGATAGTATAAGCCAATTAGGTAGTAATGTTTAATGTATGTTATTTTATTGGAACCACATATTTGTAAAGGGTTACCCTTAACAATTTAGGTAATATAATAAAAAAAGTCCCACATTGTGAAGAATGTGAAAGGAAAGAAACTTTATAAAGGGACTGAGAAGGCTATGAGTCAGCCGAGCTAAGTAACAAGAGCTTGTAACCCAGGTAGGGGCATGAATGAAAGTGAAGGAAAAACTTTGTGGCTGTCCTAGTTGGAAATGTGGATGCTGAAAACAAGCTTGCCCACTCCAAGTTGAGAGTTGAGTGATGTACAGGCTGTTGTATCCACCTTCCACAATAACTTGGTCAACCTCACTTGTTGGACTATCACGTCTTTTTACATTTTATAGCCCTTGAACCTTCGTATTAATGCTTATATGCACATGTTCACAACTTTTCTTTTTCTTTTCTATTCATTCTTTATCTATTAAGGAATTTGTAGTGTTGTACCTATGAAGAAAGATGCAAAATAAGAATTAAAATCATACCATATTTTATGGGTTACCTGACACTACAACCTAAATTAGTAAATAGTTAAAATGATCACAACCATATTTTTCACAAGACCAAGCACACAATGGACATAAGTTTTAGAAAGATAAAATAAACAAATAGAGGCTTTTGAATTATTTATGTTCTTTATCAACAAGCAAAGTAGGTTATATTTTACCTCTTGTACTTTTACTTTTGCTTAAAATAATTATCAACAAAATCAAAATAATTTGTAGACATAGAATATCCTTGATCAATTGTAAATTAAACCCCCCCCCCCCCACACACATATTTGGTTCAAAATTTCATCTTTTAGAATTCTATTTTTGGAAAATATTTCCATCTACATTAAAGTAGAACATAAACGAAAATGACAATTTCTTAGAGACATGATGGTATGAAACAAGAGGAAAAGAAAGAAAAAATGACAGTAACATAGGTTTATTAAGAAATGTAACAAGATATGAAGTTATTAATGTGTGTTACTGCACTGGAACCACATTTTGGTATCATGGTTGGTACACTTTACCATTTATGTTATGTAATGTAAAAGTCCCACATTGTGTAGTATGTGAAAGAAAGGAGACTTTATATAATGGATGACAAGGTTGTGTTCTCGCCGAGCTAAGTAACAAGAGCTTGTAACCCAAGTGGGGGCATGAAGGTGATGGAACAACTTTGTGGCTCCCTGGTTGGAGTTGTGGATGCTGAAAGTTGGCTTGCCCATTCCAAATTGGGAGTTGGGTGATGGGACTTGTGCGAAGGCAAAGGTTTCATCTCTCTTAGACAAGAGGGAACTGCGTGAGGCTGGTTTCACAGAGCAACGATTACCTCTACCTCCCAATAGTAGAGGGATAACAAGTTGCTGCAACCACACTCCACAATGACTTGGGACACCTCACTTGCATGGACCATCAACTTTTTGCATTTTTCATTGAGGTTTTATTCTAAATTGTTTTATATTAAAACAAACTACATTTCAATACTAATAAACTATATTTTTCTAACAAAAATATTATTTTCTTAAAATTCCTTTAACGTGTTGTAGTTAGTTATATCCATGTACGTTCTATAAAATTTTTTGGAGTATATAGGTATCATTTTATAGATTTAACAACTTTTTAAATTTGGGATGTTATAATTAAAAGGAAACAAATGAAATATGTTTTGATATGTTTGAATGAGTATTGGTTTCATAGAGCAACGATTACTTCTACCTCCTAATAGTGGAGGGATAAAAAGTTGTTGCAACCACCCTCTACAAACCTGGGTAGCGTGACTTGCTTGGACCGTGTCCTTTTTTTCACTTTCCATTGAGTTTTTACTCCACAATGCTTTATATTTGAGGTATTACTTAATACCTCTTTCTAACAACTATTTTTTACTCCTGAAGTTGTTAAACTTTATTCCCTTAATGTAACATATATCAATACTATCCATATAACCTCTACAACGATGCTTAGGTGCATCCATTACTTTTTTCTACGCTATTATTCCTTGTTTATAAAATACAAATACTATGTTAAACTTCATTTTTATATTTAAGGACTAACAAACTTTATTAATCTAACTAAAATATTATTTTCTTAAAATTCTTTTAATGCGATATAGTTACCTATATCCCTAGACGTTCTATACATTGATTGTTTTAGAATACAAAGGTATCATTTTATAGATTTAACAAAATTTTAAATTTGGGATGTAATAATTAAAGGAAAACTAATGAAATGTGTTTTGATATGTTGGAATCAGTATTTTTGAGTTAACATCTATTATAGAAAAATTTGAAAGGAACCAACGAAAAAGATTATATTGCTTGGATTAAACGGGCTCGGTTTGTATCCTAAATAATCAATTTTTAATAGATTATTCAAGTGAATGTATTACACAATATTGAATCATTAGAAAAAGGGCTCATCCTTTTCTTTAAAACATGAAATAAATGCAGTCAAAATACATGAAACATGCATGATTGAATTAAGCTTGGTCGAAGTTAGAGAAATAGCTTTAGTTCTATGTACTTGTTATTAGTGATAAGAAATGGGATAAGAAATTATGTCAATTTAAATGTGACAAGGAATGCCTCTCATTTTCATTTTTGGGTAATGAAAAAGGATTGGATTTTGTTGCGATAAAAGGAATGCATACTGCAAGGGGGTGTATCCTACATTACGCGGATAGTATAAGCCAATTAGGTAGTAATGTTTAATGTATGTTATTTTATTGGAACCACATATTTGTAAAGGGTTACCCTTAACAATTTAGGTAATATAATAAAAAAAGTCCCACATTGTGAAGAATGTGAAAGGAAAGAAACTTTATAAAGGGACTGAGAAGGCTATGAGTCAGCCGAGCTAAGTAACAAGAGCTTGTAACCCAGGTAGGGGCATGAATGAAAGTGAAGGAAAAACTTTGTGGCTGTCCTAGTTGGAAATGTGGATGCTGAAAACAAGCTTGCCCACTCCAAGTTGAGAGTTGAGTGATGTACAGGCTGTTGTATCCACCTTCCACAATAACTTGGTCAACCTCACTTGTTGGACTATCACGTCTTTTTACATTTTATAGCCCTTGAACCTTCGTATTAATGCTTATATGCACATGTTCACAACTTTTCTTTTTCTTTTCTATTCATTCTTTATCTATTAAGGAATTTGTAGTGTTGTACCTATGAAGAAAGATGCAAAATAAGAATTAAAATCATACCATATTTTATGGGTTACCTGACACTACAACCTAAATTAGTAAATAGTTAAAATGATCACAACCATATTTTTCACAAGACCAAGCACACAATGGACATAAGTTTTAGAAAGATAAAATAAACAAATAGAGGCTTTTGAATTATTTATGTTCTTTATCAACAAGCAAAGTAGGTTATATTTTACCTCTTGTACTTTTACTTTTGCTTAAAATAATTATCAACAAAATCAAAATAATTTGTAGACATAGAATATCCTTGATCAATTGTAAATTAAACCCCCCCCCCCCCACACACATATTTGGTTCAAAATTTCATCTTTTAGAATTCTATTTTTGGAAAATATTTCCATCTACATTAAAGTAGAACATAAACGAAAATGACAATTTCTTAGAGACATGATGGTATGAAACAAGAGGAAAAGAAAGAAAAAATGACAGTAACATAGGTTTATTAAGAAATGTAACAAGATATGAAGTTATTAATGTGTGTTACTGCACTGGAACCACATTTTGGTATCATGGTTGGTACACTTTACCATTTATGTTATGTAATGTAAAAGTCCCACATTGTGTAGTATGTGAAAGAAAGGAGACTTTATATAATGGATGACAAGGTTGTGTTCTCGCCGAGCTAAGTAACAAGAGCTTGTAACCCAAGTGGGGGCATGAAGGTGATGGAACAACTTTGTGGCTCCCTGGTTGGAGTTGTGGATGCTGAAAGTTGGCTTGCCCATTCCAAATTGGGAGTTGGGTGATGGGACTTGTGCGAAGGCAAAGGTTTCATCTCTCTTAGACAAGAGGGAACTGCGTGAGGCTGGTTTCACAGAGCAACGATTACCTCTACCTCCCAATAGTAGAGGGATAACAAGTTGCTGCAACCACACTCCACAATGACTTGGGACACCTCACTTGCATGGACCATCAACTTTCTGCATTTTTCATTGAGGTTTTATTCTAAATTATTTTATATCAAAATAAACTAGATTTAACAATTTTTTAGAGTACATATGTGATTGGTTAAATACGCTTTGATATGTTTTAATGAGTTTTGTTTCGTAGGGCAAGGATTACTTGTATCTCTCAATAGTGGAGGGTTAAAATGTTATTGAAACAACCCCCCCCCATGAACTGGGGTAGATGACTTGCTTGGACCATGACCTTTTTTTATTAGTCATTGAGTTTTTATTCCACATTGGTTTATATTTGAGGTATTTCTCTATACCTGTTTCTAAGATCTAATTTTTGATTTTTAGGGAAAAGAACAATCACTGCTTTATAGTTATTAGAGTATTTATAATGTGCAATCACATATGTAGACACATGTATATTATACCTCATGACCATATCATAAGACCTAATTCACCCAATTTACATTACCATTATTAAATCACATCACATAATATATCATTCTCTCATAACCAATCAGTTCCCTTTCCTACACACTAATGCTTCTTGGAAAGGATTTCTCCCCTTGCGCACTAATGCCTCTTAAAGAGAACAAGTAACAACCCTTACCTGCTCACCAAAACCTAGCAAGAGCATTGTTGTCCCTAAGACTCACAAGCAATAACCCTGGCCTACTCACCAAAACCCAGCAAGAGAATTGCTTTCCCTAAGACTTACAAGTAACAACCCTTGCCTGCTTACCAAAACCCGGCAAGAGCACTGTTACTAATCTTAGACCAAAGTCTTACAGTAGAAAAAAACCTCCTTTTACCCAACTCACCAATGTCCTATGTGTAAAAAGTGTAACCCCTTTTACTCGACTCACCAAAGTCCTCTAAGTAAAAGTACAACCTAGTTTTACAAATATGAGAGAATTCATATTATACATCACATATACAATCAAGTATAACATGTTTCATCACCATAGTATTCACTAAACATAACATCTCACCCAAGCATGCATCACACCAACATCACCAATCGTATCTTACATACCAGGTAATTATCACTAAATAAAGAGAACAAGTCGAACCAAAGAAAAAAACCACAAAAACAACTCTACGTGACACATATTTCCAACTATAGACCTCCACACGAAGATCACACCTTTCAGACATAAGAAAAACATGTTATGGACTAGGTGTTAAAGCACACCAGAACCCATTTTCATCCCATGCAAACATTCAAAATATAAAACCAAACTTACCCAACATCTAATCAATGTAATACTTGGATTCCAGAACCTTAAGAGACCCAACCCAAAAATTTCATAACTTCCAAATTTATTACAACAATGAAAATTTTGCACTTGTAATTCAATTACAATGATTGATCATCAACTCATTTTCTTCTTCAGTTAACAACTTCAAAGTTCCAAACAAACACTCCAAACCAAAGAGACTATGACATTTATCTTACATATAATACAACAATAACAACAACAACAACAATAATTTACTATCAACATTAACATCACTCAAAGTCACACAACATCTACTAGACGAGCTCACTCTACACAATCCCAATTTTTTTTTGAAAACCCAGTTTTGAATCCAAAATGTAACACCCCGATTTGGGATGTTATGAAAAGTTATAAAACGTACACTTTTAGCGGAAAACAATCATTGATAAAACGTACTTAAGTAAAAACACCACAAAAAATCTTATAAATTATGGCAATTTTAATATGGTGGTTATTCAAAACCACCGTTTTTATGGTATAATATGACAATAGGAAAATTGCCACAATTTGCAAATAAATTATGACATTTTTAATTGTCATTTTTTGAAATGTCATATTTTAACTACCATCTTTTATAAATTTCAATGTTTTATTTTTTATAACAATATAAGAAAAACAACTACCAATGAATATACCTAACTACCCCTTCTTAAAATTTTGATAATTGTCCAAATAATTGGTTTTTAAGTCATTTCCAATTTTCGTTTTCCTTTAATACCCATTCTAATATTGTGACACTTGTTCTCAAGTGTGGCTTTTCTGTCATTCTCCATGTTTCCCAGCCAATGGACCATTTAATCCTCACCTTCATGTTTCTGATGCCATTATTTGTCGGTGGTATCTTTGTATTTTAATGTTTGGCGCTTTTTCCCCTTCCCCGTTTGAGTTTGATATCACTGTACTCAATGGACAGGAAGAAAATGATTGATGGATGTGCCCAACTTAGTTTCCCGCTCCCTCCTCTTCTTCTTCATATCTTCTACTTCTTATTTGTCCCAGTTCAAGTTAGGTCTTTTTGAACCCATATTTGTTTTTCGTGTTCTTCTCCTTATTTCTTATTTTTGTTGGTGTTCGGCTTCTTATTCGTTCCACATAAGGTTCAGGGTAGGCTTTTCTCAACCCATTTTGTTTTTGGTGTTATTCTTCTTATTTTTGTTGGTGTTCTTCTTCTTATTTTCCATTAAGGTTGAAGGTTAGGTTCTTCTTTTCGAAATCTAACAACTTCATGTTTTTTTTGGGTTTCTTTGTATATTTGCATCATACAAATTTTTGTGTTTGTCTCTATTATTTTCTTTTTCATTTTTAGATCTATGAATTTTGTATTGTTTGGGTTCTATTTTTCTTTTCAACTAGTTTCATCGGTTCATTGTATATTTTTGTCATACAAGTCCTTTGTTTTCCTTTGTACACATTTAATACAGTTTTTTTTCTTAATTTTTTCTCTATTTTCTTTCTGAAAGTTTTTTTTTCAACAACTAGGATTTGTATTCTTTGGGATGTCAATGTTGTCATCTCTAAGTCCCATAAATATTCTCTCCATCTTTTGAGTTTCTTCTGCTAGGTTTTCTAGTATTATTCTTATCTTTTTTTGCTTTGCGAAATAAATATGTACATGTTTATGGGTTGTGTATTGTGTTGTCAAGGCTTATGAGTTTATTTGTGTGTTATGTGTTTTTGTTCTTTTGTTTCTTTTTTAACAATGTTGTTTTGGTTGCTTTTTGTGTTATTTCCTTCTTGTTGTAGTGAAGTTTAAATCTTTTTTGTGTGTTAGTGTTTTATTGTTCTCTATTTACTTATTAAGAGGGTTTTATTTTGTTTCTTTTTAGTGTTATTTCCTATCTCACCGAGATACTTAAATTCTTATTTTTATCTCCTTATTGTTGTCTTATAAAAGCATAATTTTGTTGATGGAGATTGTAGAACTATTAATCAATTACCTAATGGACTCTTCTAACAGGTTTGATTGTTCGGATTTATGTTTCATATGTTTGCAAAAATGTGATGTAGTTAGTTGTCAAGGGTGAAGAATTTGTTTATGATCTTTATTAATTCTCATATTGAGTGTATATTTTGGGTTATATTTTAGCGTTATTTCTTTCCTTAACAGACAAAAATACAGTAAATATTATTGTTGATTCAGTTATAGATTATTGTTGTGTACTTTATAAATGACTTTTATTTTCTATTTTCTATTCATTTCTATTGATTTCTGTTTGTATTTGTTTTTTCATGTTATAAGGTTACCTATGAGAAAAATTTAGAGAAAATAAGAGTTGAGATTTGTGCTAAATCGTTAAGAAGGGGGAATGTTTAAATGTCTTTTTGCACTCTTTAAGATTTCAATTTAAATTTGAACGTATTTTGGTTTATTTATCTAAAATTTGTATGCATTTAAACTTTTGGGAGCTATTTGAGTTTTAAAGTTATTTTACTAGTAGTTAGTTGTGTTATTAGTGTATTTTTCATTCTTTGTATATTGTTATATTTCATGGTTCTTTATATTTTTTCAAGTTTTAGTTGGGATGGAAACTAGACCAATCTAATCTCTTGAGCATGATTTGTAAATATGGTTTGTAATTTTTTTTATGTTTTAAAAAGTTTTGCAGTTTTGTTAGACATTGTTTCTAGATTGATGTTTCACATGAGACATTATTTTTATGCTTTGAAAATATAGTATGAAAGTTTGATGATAATGTGATAATGATAAGAGATTTACGTTTATATGTCTGTGCCTAATATAATATCTTACGAATAGGACATGATGTCCTCCAAGAGAGACATTATCGTCTAGATAGTGTAATCTTCTAACATGTTTGATTGTTTTGTTTTATGTTTGATATGTTTGCCAAAATGTAAGGTAGTTAGTTGTTTAGGGGAAAGAATTTGTTTATGATCTTTAGTTATTCTCCTATTGAATATATATTTTGGCTTATATTTTAGTGTTATTTTTTTCCTTATTAGACAAAAAAAATTGTAAATATTAATTGATAAATGACTTTTATTTTTCTATTTGCTATTAATTTGTGTTTGTAGTTGTTTTTTCATGTTAGCAAGGTTAGTTATAAGCAAAATAATAGGTGAAATTTATGTCAAACCTCTAGGTGGGGAACATTTATATGTTTTTGTGTACTCTTTATTCTGAAATGTCTTTGAATTCTTTAAGATTTCAATTTAGATTTGTACGTCTTTTGGTTTATTTATCTAGAATTTGTACACATTTAATATTTTGGGAGGCATTTGGGTTTTAAAGTTATTTTACTGGTAGTTAGTTGTGTTGTTAGTGTATTTTTCGTTGTTTGGTATATTGTTATGTTTCATGGTTCTTTATGTTTTTTCAAGTTGTATTTGGGATGGACACTGGATTAATCTATTCTCTTAAGCATGATTTTTAAATATGGTTTGTAAATTTTTTTAATTTTGATGTTTTAGAAAGTTTTGTAGTTTTGTTGGACATTGTTCCTAGATTGGTATTTCACATTATACTTACAAAATTTAGCATGAAAGTTTGATGATAATGTGATTATGATAATGCCTAATATAATATCTTACGAATAGGACATGATGTCCTCCAAGAGAGACATTATTGCGTGGATAGTTTGTGAAGCTATTAATCAAGATATTATTCAATTACATCATACACTCTTCTACCAGGTTTGATTGTTTTGTTTCATGCTTCATATGTTTGCAAAGATGTAAGGTAGTTAATTGTATAGGGGAATGTTTTTTTTATGATCTTTAGTGATTCTCTTATTGAAAGTATATTTTGGCTTATATTTTAGTGTTATTTCTTTCCTTCAAACAAAAAACAATGTAAATATTAGTTGATAAATGACTTTTATTTTTCTATTTGCTATTCATCTATGTTTGTAGTTGTTTTTTTAGGTTAGCAAGGTTAGTTAGAAGAAAAATAATAGGTGAGATTTATGTCAAACATCTAGGAATAGGGAACATTTAGATGTTTTTTGTACTCTTTCTTTTGAAATGTCTTTGGATTCTTTAACATTTCAATTTAAATTTGTATGTCTTTTGGTTTATATATCTAAAATTTATACGCATTTAAACTTTTGATATATATTTTTTAAATATTATGTCATATGATTTTTTTTAATAGTAAAAGTTAAATATGACTTTTTTGTACTTGTAGTTATTTTTTAATTATTTGCTTATTTGTGTCATTTAAACTTTTTCATATATATTTTTTAAAATATATGTCATATGACTTTTTAAATAGTAGAAGTTAAATATAATTTTGTTGTACTTGTAGTTAGTATTTTTAATTGTTGGTTTATTTGTGTCTGTTTATACCCAATAGTTGTGATCAAATGAGTAAAAGTTTAACTAGGTTGCAATTTCATATTAAAATTAACATGTCTTCTTATGTTCTAAAGCAAGTGAAATTTTCTACTTTGTAAAACATGTGACTTTGGCTCATACTAATATCTTTACTTTATTTCTATTTCTTTTATCTTATAACACATATGGATTGTTCTGTTTTTTCCATGGAAGGGATAGACACAAAGACAAAAACAAGAGAGAAATATAAGATTGTGGTCATCTGACATAAAAGCGGATATTCAGCTACTCCTCTCAACAGTACGTCATGTAACCTTTTCTTTATTGCTAATATTTTAGTGTTGTCAATTTATTAAACCTTTTGTAGTTTGATAATTGCTTGTCATGTTTTTTTATCATGGCCTTTTAGGAAAATATGAAGATATTTGTGCTCCTCGAGTGGAAGAATTTACTGTATCACAAATAATACTTACGATAAAGCATATATATGACATTTGGTAGTACTGTTGGAACTTTCATATTTTCAAATTGTTTTCATTATGACTGATAATGACATAAAACACATAATCGTTTGTACTTGATAGGTATTGAAATGAGAGTGAGGTTCTAAATCTATTGCATTTTCAATTATTTGTTCATACCGCTAAAACATTTATTAAGTGTCTATTTTATGTGCAGTTTCAATTCTAATGCTCACTAAGATTATCAAATGCTCACTAAGCATATCCCAAAAGCTTGAAACATTTCTCTGGAAGAAGTTTTGTCAGCCAAATTTCTATTTTTTTGTTTAGTACCCATATTTCCATGTTTAATTGTTTATATTTTTTTTTAGCTTCTTTATTGATTATAGTAGATTGAATTTCAGCCAGAATATTTTGTGTAGTTTCATAATCTAGATATTAATTAGAATGATCCAATTCCACTTTGGGATGCACTTGAGAAGATGAAATCATTCGTGATGGCATGAGGGGATCCAAAGTCAGGAAGAGTGATCGGTATATTTTTGTTGTTATCCATTATCCATGACTTAGGATTCTAACCATAATATTAATTGCTAATGCTTCAGGGCACAAGTTTTGATATTGATATTTCTTTTGTTTTTTTCTTTTAACTTCTAATTCATCACTATCTTTTATGGCAATAATTTTATGCCTTGGTTGCCAATGTCCCTTGATGGTGTGCTTTTGTTTTGTATATTCTTGTAGATTTTCTTTGCTTTATAGTATTGACATGACAATTTATTTTATTTTTTTACAAAAGTACAAAACTTAATATAACCAAGTTGTTTATAGATAATCATGTAGCAAGTTTATAATTCAAAGACTAAACACTTTAATGCCAATCATTATTTTGTTATACAAGTACAACAAGAAGGAGTAGTTTCATTTTAACAGTGGGTTGAAATCTTAATGAAGGTACTCCTCACAGGAAAGTTTGAGAACAAGAGAAAAAGTTTTTGTTTGTTACTAATAAGGTAATTAGGAATGTTGAATGTTTGCATCTATAGCTGTTTAATTTAAATTCCTAGAAATATGTTGATTAGTTTTGACTAAGTTTGTAGGAGAGTTAGTTTGTTTATATTTTTATTATTTACTCCATGAAAATTGTTGCTACTTTGAAGGGTCAAATTGAAGGTTGACCAATATGTTAGAGGCTCTCAAACAAAATATGTTTGCTCAAATCAAGTTACTTTCCTACTTTGTTACTGATAATTGATTTCTTGTCTTTTATTGGTCATATATTAGATTTTTTATTTTCTGATCTAAATAGTGGACTTGATTATTTTTGAAGGCAAACAACCAGTTACACGTGGTTTAAAGACGCGATGCACTTGAGCGTGCCATTAATGAAGACTATGTCCATGTCCCAATATGAATAAAGATTATCCTTATGATACGATATTATTTGTCTATAAATCATGTATCTTTTTGTGTTCATCCTTCTATATATAACTGTATTTTATTGCATGTCATGAAGCAGACTCTATAAAACCTATATCTTTAAGTCAAGATGAGATGAAACCTTGCATAATCGCGTAGGCCTTCATTTTAAGGAGTAAAATATCATGTTTGTAATTTTAGAGATCAAATATCCCATTACTTGCAATTGTAGGGACTATATTTGTTGTGTTGTGCTTCCTTTTTCTCTCAAGCAACCTAACATAAAGATCATCTAGGAAATTCAATCACATTACCTTTACCTAAGGTAAAATAATTTTTCATTAACTAAACATGTGTTGAACCATACTATAAACATCATGCAACAACCTTTCTATGTTAAAGGTTTCTCCATTGCATAGAAGAATTAACTGTAAGGATGGATAGATAGACTGATTCATAATCTAAGTTTAAGTTATTTAGAATGTATATATTTAATCTAGATCACTGAATAAGTAAACAAATATGAGGTCAATATTTTATTCCAAGTTTAAGTTATTTAAAATGTATATATTTAATCATACTATGTTTTGTCACTTAAATAATCACACTATATGTTATCTTACTCTGTATATCATGACTATGTATTTAACCAATGTTCTTACTAATTTTGGTTCCATAATGCACATAGAAACAAATCCAAACTTGAAGGAAGTTGCCATAAGAAAGTTGCACCAACTTCACTAGAGCATAATCTTTCAAGACCAATGGAAGTGAACCATACCGATTCATATTCTTTGAAAAATGGGACATAGTGATTCAGACAATAAAGGGTTAAATACATTTTTGGTCCCCTAACTTTCAGTGAATTTTGGAATTAGTCCATTTCGAAACTTTGGACTAATTTAGTCATTCATCTTTCGAAATACGTGGATTTAGTAATTTTAATCAAATTTTATTAAATTTATTTGACATTTCAAGCGTGTTTCATACTAGTATTTGACTTAACATCACTAGTGCAGAACAAACTTTTTACAGTGCCCAATATGCACCGGTTCATGCGCAAACGAGGTATATGAAGACGCGGTGGCACTTTTATAATTTTTTCGAACTTTTATGCCTCAGTTGTACATAGAACCGAGGCATAAACCCCCCCCCCCCCCCCCCCAAATTTTTATTTTTCCCGCTGCTTTGATATTTTTAAACAGGTGGCAGACTTTTATGCCTCGGGTCAAATCTAACCGAGGCAGATAGATGTTTATGCCTCGGGTCTCCTATAACCGAGGTAGATAGATGTTTATGCCTCATGTCTCTTATAACCGAGGCATATTTGATTGCTTTTCGAGTGGAATATGCCTCGGGTTGAATGTAACCGAGGCATATAGATGTTTATGCCTCGGTTTAAAATCAACCGAGGCAATAAGTCTTCTTAGGGTTAAAAAGAAATCGCGTCATTGTTCGTCTTCTTTGCGTTAGTAGCAGCATTTTTTCTCTCTTCCATTTTCGAATGCAAGTCTCGTTGCAGAAACAAGTTTTTCGTGCCCCTTCCTCTTCAACTTCTCGCGTCTTCCTCCTTAGTTTCTCGTCCAACTCCTTGATTCTTGCGAGCAACTTCACCTTCTCCCTCTCGTAGTCCTCAAATTTCGAAAACGCAGTGTTTCGTTTCTCAGAGCGGACACCTTGGACTACACCAACTCCACGAGGTTCTTGTGCAGTGCCATGTTCTCGTCGACCTCGCGTTGGAGCTAGTCGGTGCGGCGCCGTTTTGATGCCGCGTCAGATTTAAGTTGAGGATAGAGTTGGGAGCAGAAGACATACTCGATCTACGCGATGCGGTCCTTGGCATCTTGAATTGAAGCAACGAGGATGGTGCTGAGATTGCTGACGTGGTGTGCGGCGCCGGAGTCGGTGAGAGGAAACCCTAACTTTAGAGAGGGAGGGTGGGTCAGAAAGTTTTTTTTTTAAATTCGTGATACCCATTAGGCATCGGTTCCCTCCAGAACCGACGCAGTAACCCTCGCATATGCCTCGGTTCATAACCGAGGCATAAACAGATCTTTTTTACCTCGTCAGTATATGCCTCGGGTGTAAAACCGAAGTCAAAAGGTCAAAATAACCGCGGTCAAATCCCTTCCCTGCACTAGTGCATTAAAGCAAAAATGTGTCAAACAGTATAAACAACTCAAATGCAATCCTAAAATGTGTATAAAACATCAAATAAACCTAACAAAATTTGATTAAAAGGACTAAATCCACATATTTTGAAAGATAAAGGACTAAATTGGTCTAAAGTTTCAAAATAGACTAATTCCAAAATTCACTGAAAGTTAAGGGATCAAAAACATATTTAACCCGACAATAAATGATAATAAGCAATTAAACAATTATGCAGTCAAATATATGTGTTCAGGGGCGTGAAAAACTCAATCTGGAGATGAAGTATGGGACATGAAGTATAGATATTGATGTTTTATGAATTAGCTAAAAACAAACAAGTTTGGAAGCTATGCAAAGTGAGAAAATTGTTAATATAAACGTGGCATTCATATTGTAGCTATCATAACATTTAAAGATATTTTTTTGTTATGTATATATTGTATCCATTTGTTATTATAAATGGAGAAACAGGGTTGTTAATTTTACATCTTTTAATGATTGAATTAGGAGCACTGATAAAACAATGATTGTAACGTCCCATTTAATTTATAAACGCAATTAAAGGAAACGCCACACATAAGATAGCACAACAACGCAGTCCTGGGGTTCTCAACATCACCCCTACAAAACTAGGCACACCACGATGCCAACAAAAGTAGGATAGCTATTTAACTAAAAGTTTACAATCTAATAACCACGAATACATGGGCCATAGCCCTAAAGAAAACACGAAAGAAAGAAGTGTGAGATCCAGCCCAGATGGCTAAGTAGCAGAGTCGTCATTCCCTTGTTGACCACGAGAATCTCGCCCATCTGCTCCCATCAACCAAGTTGATGATCATCGCAAGAAGATCAGCCACATACATCACAACCATGCAACAGAACGGGTAAGCTAGAGCCAACAACATATTCATCATGCAGTCAAATATATTTTCATCATCTCATATCCACACAGCAACCAAACATGTTATGACTCTTCATTCAATACACTACGACTCGACTCGACTCATCCGGATACGTATAACTTAGTCGGATTCAGCGGATGCTTGCACTTGTGGTGGATACCTCTGCTCACCCCCGAGCTATGTGTTACAAGTGTTACAATGAATCAAATCTCCCTCACCACAAGGTTAGCCCTTAATGAATTACAGCCCTCCTGCTACTCTCACCACAGGAGTCAGTCCGCTCTAAGTGAGACTAACTGGCCCCTTAGAGTGTTAGGATGCAGTCCTTACCTTGAATCCTTACCTAGTTATACAGATGGGGCACCACCATGGACACCCACTAACAGGGGCCATGGAATTATGTCCCGACCACTGAAGCGCAGCCCTGGAAATCTCACCTAGAGATCCCCAAGGACTTACGCACTGACACAGACCCAACAAGCATAAAATCCACAAATAAGAGAATAGCAATCATGCTCACAATCCCACGTCAATCTCAACAAAATAGCACCTCTTCCGTATCGCATGTTGAATCTATACCATTTATCACCACTTCCCCATGAGTTTAGGGCCTCACCTCATATCGATAACGTGCCCCATAAGTTCCAACTCACTCATAAATTTCACATGCCGAACTTCCACAACACCCATCATTCCATTCAAGAATCATTTCACACACACATGGCGGTCCCTCATATATAAATACATACATCTCAACGTACAAGCAAACCCAAGTAATTACCACTCAATCCAAGGTAACATAACAAGCGAACCATACTCTGTCTCGCCCAGCCCCTCGCTCAGGCTGAGGGGTCTCGCTCAGGCGAGACGTGCTCGCTCAGGCGAGCCTCCCCCTCGCCTAGGCGAGGGCTAAAAAGGGGAGCAGGGGCACATGCGGGATCTCGCCTAGGCGAGACCCCTCTCGCCTGGGCGAGGTGCTCGCTCGCTCAAACGTTGAGCTGGTCGCCTGGGCGACCTTTCGCGCAGAAGCCCTAGGCGAGCTCCCTGTTTCATCTCGCTTAGGCGAGACTGACTCGCTTGGGCGAGATTAACAGGTCTCGCCACTGTTCTTCACTGCAACAGCCATGTTCTCCGACCAAACAACACATGCAAAGTACTTTCACACATCAAAACGACAGATCCAACCATGCAATCAACCATCAACGCATAAACAGTTCCAAAAAGACTCGAAATTAGAACCCTAACTTCCCGTACCTGGAAATGGGTTCCTACAGACCCCGGCACTGGACTCCGGAGCACAACAGTTCGGGAGACGGGTCAGGAACTGGTGTAACAGCAGCACAAAAGGAAGAACAGAGTCATCAACCAACATTAAACGGTGGAATACGAAGAAGGAAAGTGGAGACGATAGGTTTTAGGGTCACTTACGTCGTGCAGGAAGTAGGACTGAGTTTGAGCTTGAAGGAGGGGGACCTTAGGGTAAACCCTAACAGAGCTTTTCGTGAGAGGTAGTAAGGGATGGCGGCTGGTTTCTGAAAGAGTGAGTGTGAGATGGGATTAGGGCAACATAGCAGGGCTTATATACATTGGGCCAACCCTTAGGCCCACTTACAAGGGCAGCCCACCAACTCTAGGACAGAAAAGAAATGGGGCCTTACAATGATCAGTATCCTTATCAATAGTATTTTCATTAAGTACAAATTCTTTTCACTAAGTCAAAATTCTTTATTGGATTTTTTCTGTTATTCCTATATTAATTCCAAAAAAACTTTCTATTTGATACATTAGAAGGGACATTAAAGAAAAATTTAAGATCGGCTCTATTGGTGTTTGGAAGGATGGGCATTATTTGCAGAATCAAGATTAACTGTGCTCTGATTTTCATTCAAATTATAATTATAATAATAATAAATTTGTTAAATATTTTTCACCACATAATAATAATTATTTTATTATTTTATTATTAATAATTGTATATGATCATTTATGTTAGTAGAATATTTTTCCTTAATATTTGAATTTTGATGTTTTATATTAAATTTTTGTAATAATTTTTATAAATCATTTAATTTTGATTTATTTAAATTATTTCTTTTATTATGTTTATTTTTTATTTCTTTTAATTTTGTAATTCTTAATTAATTTATTTTATTCACAAAAAAAAATATTATAATGTATAAAATTATCATTTATTTATGAAAATCCATAGTAAAATTAAATTTAGAAATCATTTTTTATGATATTAGCTTGCTATTAAAAGTAAATGTTCATTTTAAAAATTATTTTTAATACACAAGTTATTAAAAATAAATATTTTGTATACATTAATTTGGATGTCTCTTATTACAAATCAAACATGTTTTTGGATTCTCTCATCAAAAATATTTTTCCTTTAACAAAGTTGAATGTAGAGCTTTACCATTACGAGTTTGACAAAAATTATAACAAAATCATTAAAGAGAAAATAATGGTGCAGAGGTGACTCTTTTGAAAGAAATATCATCTTAGTCAAATATATATATATATGTCAATACTATTAAAGGTATAATTTTAAGTATTATTCTTACAATATTATTTTGCTACACATAACTAATAATATCTTACCATTATTAGCAATAATATTATTAATATTAATAAATATTTAGGAGTAGTTAGTATTACTATTATTCTTCTATTATAATTATTATTATTTATTATTATTATTATTATTATTTTGAGACGATCCATGATTCACAATATATCTAGACTATACTACTATTGCTATTAATAATAATAATAATAATAATAATAATAAATATTATTATTATTATTATTTGACTTAATATTACTATTAATATTATTAGCATTAATAATTATTTAGTATTATCAGTGTTTTTATTATTGAAATTAATGTTATTCTACTATTATTATTATCTTGCATTGTTGTTTTGATTAGAATTATTAAAAAATTTGTAGAGAATACATAATGCATGATATACATATATTTCTTATAAGAACGATTTGTGCATGTAAGGCCTCTTTTTTTTTTTCCGTTATTTTAAAGGTTCACCCTAAATCATTTGGACCTAAAGGCTGGTCCATAGGGTGTCAAAGACCCTAAAGCAGTCAAAACACTCTCATTCAGTTCTCACTTTGCAACCAGTCACCTTACACTCTATTTGAACTATTTTTAGAAGCTTTGCTAGGGTTTGAGTGAGCTCCCCTATTTTTCCTCTCCGTTGAACGATTCCCTCCAAGTAAGTTGAGCTCTCTACGTTCCCTTCTTTTCTTCAAGCTTTAGTTCCATGCTAGTCTATGTCATAGCTCATTTTCGTTCATCCTTATGGTTTTCAATTTTGTTGTTTGCTTCCGCTTTAGGTTCAAGTCCGCTAAGGATCTCATTCGCTTGAGTTAGCATTTTCCAGATAAGGGAAACTAGAACTCATTTTTCCTTGAAATACAGTGTACTTATTTTCGTCCTGGAATGAGTATGGTTGATTGTTGTGGCACTACTTTTTTTCAACACTTCACACTTTTCGTAAAATGAAGGTTCCTACTTCGTTAACCATTGGATCGAGCTGATATTTTAATAGCTGATCCTTAACACATAATTCTTGACTTTGACAGGTCGGATCTTCAATCAGAGCTCTATAGTGAGAGTCGTTTTTATCGCAAGGTCACTGTAGTTTGGTTGTTGACAACACTGCACACTTTTCGTAAAATGAAGGTTCCTACTTTTTTCACCGTTGGATCGAGCTGATATTTTAACAATCGATCCTTAACACCTAGTTCTTTACTTTGACCGGTCCGATCTTGAATCAGAGCTCTGTAGTGAGAGCCATTTTTATTGCAAGATCACTGTAGTTTGGTTGTTGACAACATTAACCTTTGTTGCTTGTTTGGTGCATAACTTTCTTTATAGTTATTCAATTAAGTTGGTTCTTGTTTCATTTGGTTCTTGATTCAATCATATTTAATTTGAATATAAATACAAAATTTTTTTAGCTTTACACAGGCTGCAGTTTTATTTCTAAAATCCCAAAATCGTTTGCATAATGTGTTCTTAAGTTGGATTGCTATGTTAAAGCATGAGATGAGTTAATATGCATGAGTAAAATGGTTTATGGGTTGTGAATGATGAGTTTGGCATGATCTTGGCGTGTAATGAGTATGGGATGGTTGGTTATATAAGTGACATGGAATTGGTATGAGCAATAATGTTATATTGATTGATGGAACATGATTTGTATGTGGTTAGGACGTAATTCCATGATAGTTTTGTGGTGGTGCCTTATTGGTTAGGGCGTAATTCCATGAATCTCTAGGTAAGATCTCATGATGGTGCCTCAGTTGGTCAGGATGTAATTGCATGACCCTTGTTAGTGGGAGTTCATGGTGGTGCCTCATTTATATAATTTAGTAAGGATTCAAGGTAAGGATTGCATCCTGTTAGATATTGTTTGATATTATTAAGATATTGTTAGATATTGATAACCACAATATCAAACAATATCTTCTATTTAATCTTTTTATTTTCAGTTACTCTTTTTACTTGTACCTCTCTCTATTATAAATAGATTACCCTATGTGTGGTTTATAGACAAAGGAAGATTAATATCAATCCCTATTTTCTTTATTCTCAACATGGTATCTGGAGCTTAAGGTATTTTTTCTTTTAGTCATCGTTGCCTCTGCCTCTGCCGTCGCCACTAAAGCCGCCGCCTCTACCAGACCTCCATTAGACCGCCGTCGCCGCCGCTGCACCTCTGCCGGACCGTCGCTGAACCTTCGTTGGACCCCGCCAGACCACCGCTGCCGGACCTCCGTTACCGGAGTGCCAATTCTGACCGACAACCTTGAAGTCGTGCCTCCTCCATGGCGTCTTTCGCTGCCTCTTCTCATTTTGAAAACTCTTCTTATGTGTCTGACCCGTCCATCTACACTAACTATGTTAATGTACATTTATCCATTGACAAGTTAATTGGCCATAATTATGCCACATGGTCATCGGACGTCCGATTATGGCTTAAGAGTCAGAGGTATCTTGATCATCTTGCCCCGAAAGCACCTACTCTCACTCCTGCTGAGAACGACCGTTGGGAAACCATTGATGCTCAATTATGTGTGGTTCTCAAGGGTACTCTTGATCCTTCGTTAAAGCAAATTTTTCGTTCCTACGAAACATGTGCTCAAATCTGGGAGCATGCCAAGTTATTATACACCAATGATACTCAATGTCTCTATGGTGTCTATTCTAAATTTGCAACGCTTATTTCCTCTAAACATCAAGACTCTATGACTGATTATATGGCAAAATTCATGCTCTATTTCATGAATTCAATGAATTATTGCCTCCTTCCCCCGACCCTACCACGGAGATCAAACAATGCTCAAAGTTCTTCATGCTCGAAGTATTACACGGGCTTGCTGATAAATATTCACATATTCGTTATCAAATTTTGGTTTCCCCGGTTGTCCCCGCCTTAACTTCAACCTGCTCTACTCTTTTGCGTGTACCAGAACAACCTAACACTAATACACCTGATTTTGTTGATGATTCTTCTGCATTGGTATCTCACCGCGATGACCGGACTCGCCCTCGCAAACAGGGAAAAGGGCATCCTAAGTGTGAACATTATGGCAAGCTCAGTCACAAGATTGACAAGTGTTATGCATTACATGAGTGTGAACATTGTGGCAAGCCAGGTCACAAGATTGATAGGTGTTATGCATTGCATGGACGTCCTCCTCGCTCTGCTGCAACTGTTCAAACCAACCTTTCCCCACCTTCCTCTACTGGGGATCCTCCTTTTGTTTCACCTGATACACCTGCTATGTTCAACAAATTTCTTAAATGGCATAAGGATCAAGAGTCTTCTAGTTCCACTGCATCTATAACTCACACAGGTACATCTTTTGTTGGTCTGACTCGATCTTCTTCTCTTGGTCCTTGGGTGTTTGATTCAGGAGCCGCTGATCATATTACTGGTAACAAATCTTTGTTCTCTTCTTTATCCTCTCCTAATCATTTACCTTCTGTTACACTGGCTGATGGTTCTAGAGTCTTATCTCATGGTGTTGGCACTGTTAAAATTTTCCCTTCTTTAACCATTGATAATGTTCTTTATGTCCCTAGGTCTCCTTTCAACCTGTTGTCCATCAGTGGTCTAACTCGTTCTCTTGATTGTGTTGTTTCTTTTACCCACAATTCTGTGTATTTACAGGACCGGAGTTCAAAACAGGTGATTGGCACAGGATGTGAGTCTCATAGTCTTTATTATCTTCGTCCCTCTACACAAGTTGGTGCAGTTATGGAGTCTCCCTCTCTTCTTCATGCTCAGTTAGGTCATCCAAGCCTTGCCAAGTTACAACAGCTTGTCCCTGCCTTATCCAAGTTATCTCATTTGGTGTGTGAGTCATGCCAATTAGGAAAGTATAGTCGTACTTCCTTCCCTCGTAGTGTCACAAATGATGTTTCATCCCCTTTTGCCTTGGTTCACTCTGACATTTGGGGTCCTAACAGCGTTAAGTCTACTTTAGGTTTTCAATATTTTGTTACTTTCATTGATGATTATTCTAGATGTACTTGGTTATTTTTAATGAAACATCGTTCGGAATTATTTCATATCTTTCAATCTTTTTTTAATGAAATTAAAACTCAGTTCGGTGTTTCTATTAGAGTTTTGCGCAGTGATAATGGCCGTGAATATCTTTCTCATTCTTTTAAACAATTTATGGCTTCTCACGGTATTCTGCATCAAACTTCTTGTGCTTATACCCCTCAACAAAATGGTGTAGCTGAACGTAAAAATAGACATCTTATTGAAACCACTCGCACTCTTTTAATTCATGGAGCGGTTCCTGAACATTTTTGGGGTGATGCTATTCTTACTGCATGTTATCTTATTAATCGCATGCCTTCTTCGGTTTTAAAGAATAACATCCCTCATTCCATTTTATTTCCTCATGACCCTCTTCATCCCTTACCTCTAAGAGTTTTCGGGTCTACATGTTTTGTTCATAATTTCAGTCCTGGTCTTGACAAGCTTTCTCCTAGATCACATAAGTGTGTTTTCTTAGGGTTTACAAGATCACAAAAAGGATACAAATGTTTTTCTCCTTTTCTTAATCGTTATTTTGTGTCTGCAGATGTCACCTTTGATGAGTTCTCCCTTTATTTTAAGAGTCAAACTTCACCTCTACCTCCATCTAGTTCTGACACCTCTTCTCATACGTTTAATGTTCCCCTTGTTTGTGACCCTCTTACTGTGTCTTCGTCACCATCGGTTCCTGCTCCACAGTCCGCTTCTCCACCACCTCTTCAGGTTTATAGTCGCCGAAACCGATCACAACTACCACCATGTGACTCCACTCAAGTGCCAACTGCTCTGTCTCCTCCGGCTCTGACACCTGAGTCTGACCTTCCCATTGCCCTCCGAAAAGGTATGCGTTCTACCCGTAATCCCTCTCCCCATTATATTGCTTTGAGTTATCATCGCTTGTCATTACCTTTTTATACATGTCTTTCCTCTCTTTCTTCTGTGACCATTCCAAAAACTGTCCGTGACGCTTTAGCCCATCCTGGTTGGCGTCAGGCCATGGCAGATGAATTAAGTGCTCTTCATAATAGTGGAACTTGGGAACTGGTCCCGTTGCCGTCTGGGAAATCTGTTGTTGGTTGCAGGTGGGTGTTTGCTATCAAAGTTGGACCTGATGGTACTATTGATCGCCTCAAAGCTCGTCTTGTAGCCAAAGGTTATACTCAAATTTTTGGGTTGGATTATGGAGATACTTTTTCCCCCGTGGCAAAGATGGCTTCTGTTCGTTTATTTATCGCCATGGCTGCTCTTAAACAATGGCCTCTTTATCAACTGGATGTTAAGAATGCTTTCCTCAATGGTGATTTGCAAGAGGAAATCTATATGGAGCAACCTCCTGGGTTTGTTGCTCAGGGGGAGTCTTCTGGGATGGTATGTCGTCTTCGCAAATCACTATATGGCCTAAAACAATCTCCTAGGGCCTGGTTTGGAAAGTTTAGCA
>Ga0209589_1004413_pt1 | contig 24298 bp, 16 predicted proteins | sample CowpeawhiteBW_FD_187525 | JGI IMG/M metagenome (GOLD analysis project Ga0209589, IMG submission 187525) | Root nodule microbial communities of legume samples collected from California USA - Cow pea white BW (SPAdes) (version 2) | ecosystem: Host-associated > Plants > Roots > Nodule | place: USA...
GCTTGATTTCAGTTCATAATCAAGTTCTTTAGCTATGCTTTCCATAGAACATCTCCTACAATTTCAGAGAGCAAATCTGCTCCAGTTTTCTTCTGTTTTCTACCAAATCACTGCACGCACAGTCTCTGTTTTTAATTTTTTGTGAGTAACTCAGTGCACCAAAATTCAATCTGATTTTTGCCTCATTTAGTTAACATCCAGACGAAAAATACAAAAAAAGAATCATTAAAAAATGTTGAGTACAAAAGGTGGTGGCACACAGGTGGTGGCGCAAGAGGCGTTGGAGCTCGGCGGAGGCTGCCATGGCGAAAGCTCATCTTAGTTAATTTCGTTCATTGTTCTTCGTGAGAATTTTGAATTCAATGTTTTACTGCTTCGGGTGCTTTCGTTTTGGTTCCTACATTCAATTCAAATTTGTTTTCGTTCCTACACTCAATTCAAATTTGTTTTTGTTCTAGTCATGTTCTTTTCATTGGAGAAGACCACTTCATATTTCCCTTTTCATAGTTCTAACTCAATTCATATCTTTCTTTTCACATGTTTTGGCTTCCATCGTAATGGCTAACATGAAGGATGCTTAATGGTGGAATCCTTGTGCATATGTCTTCCTTTTATACTCATATTACTACTTTATTTTGTAATTTGTGCTAGTTCTAGAATTGGCATGACATTTGTACTAACTTCTATATGTTTTATCTAGTAATTCTAAGGTGATTTGGGTGCCTTATTCAGTCCTCTGGCAATGCAAGTTAAAGTACTGGAATTATTTTCGTTAATCATTAGACTAGTAGGTTATCTATTATAGACATTTTACTATCCTTTAATTTTGATATATTTCTCTTAAACAGAGAAGAAATACATGACTGAGTTGTGGACTTAGTAAGATGCTTATAACACTTTATTTTCACAGGGGAAATGCTTCGTATCAAGAAGAAAAACTAGAGGAGGGTATGAAACTCTTATACATAGTTCTTTATTGTTCTTAGTCCATGTAAATTTTGTTCTTCACTTTTTATTTTAGGTTGTTTGACAAATGTGTGGTTGTCTTGGTTCATTTCAGATCGTAGTGTATATGGGAGATGACTTCGTGTTCCAGTTGTTTGGGAAGCACAAAGATATGGATGGATGTGGGGTTATGCCCTAGTTATTATGTCAGACTTGATGGAGAAAACAAAGGTCTTGATAAAGGGAATATGTTTAAAATTGATGGCTATCAGAATTTGTTTGGTTTAATGAAACAGAGGCTTGTGAGTTTCAAGAACTAGAAATACATGTAAGTGTCAAATTATACATTATGTTCAAGAAAAATTGTCTCTTGTTGGTATAATATCTTATAATTTAAATTTCTTCTAGACAATAAAGAATTGGAGCATTTTCAAGCTCTTGTTGAAGCACAATCTCCAAAGGTGATAAAAAAATGTTTGAGTTGTTAATTTTAGCTTAATTTATTGGGTATGCTGATTAACTGATGAATCCAAATACAATTTATGGTAATTGTTGTGCAAAATTTAGTTCTTTTTATGGTCTCAAATAAATATTTTTGTTTAAATGGATGTACTAAGTACATGTATTTTTCTCTTTCTAATAGTTGATGTTAAAATGCATAGTTAAAATCAATATATAGTTAGATGAGTTGGATTCAAAAGTTTTTGTAGTAAGCAAGTTATTGGCAATATAATTACTAACATAGTTACATGAGTCCTTTTCTACATTTTGAATATTTCAAACTATTCAGCAAAATTAATGCTTAGTTTTTATATTTATTGATAGACTTCTCTTATTATAACATCTTGTTCAAGGTGAACCTTCACTTGTTTTCACTACTAGATTTCTGGCTCTAAAAGCATTGTTAGGGTAGAAGGATTGGTTAATGTCCTATAATTATTTTATTTTTGTTGTGCAGGGTGGAAATGATCATGAAATCTATGAATCTGAACGGGCTATCGAACACACAGGTTAGTACTTTGACTTTGTTATCATTTGTGCAAGAAATATGTTTGTTTCAGTGCCATGGGTTAACAATTCAAATTCAATTTTTTTTAATTAAGACCCAATTTGTTTCAGATTATATTACTCAAAAGCCATTATTTTAGGAAATGCAGTAACGCTTCTCCATTTATGGAATTACTTACAAAATATTTTAAAAAAGAATTAGAATCTTCAAAAGAAAATCTTTTTAACTTATTGTTCAAGAAACTGGAAGTGTACGTTTTTCTAAATCTCAAAAAATAATAATTATAGTAACCTTTTTCAAAAATTTTGTATATTTATTTCTTAAACAAACCAACTAAAGTTAACACCCAAGCCAATGTAGGGTAAAATAATTAACGAGAATCATTATCTCTACAAGCCAAAGTAGTGAACTTCAGGAAACCTTAGTGCTTCAAGGCGAAGTACACATAATGCATATTACACATAAAATGGTTGTTACAATTACTCACATGTTATTGTCTTTACATATTTAGTTGTTTCATTATGATTATATTCTATAAGCACAATTTAAGAGATTAAATTAAAGACATAACATGTTTTTAAACAACTGATTTCTTTCTGCTATCTGATATGAGATTTTTTAAGTATATTATGAATTAATACAAAGGTGTTCTCAGTTCATGAATATAATAAGGCTATGGGAGACTATATTGGTATAGTGTGATGCTTTTCAAGCCAATTGAAACTGTTTCAAACTTCTCGATACCTTTATGTATGAGTTTTTGCTTCCATCCTCTTATCTAAGAAATTTTTTTAAGTTGTTTGACAATTTGTTTGGGCTAATGGATTAAAGTCTGTGACTTGATGAAATCCTTGCAGCAAGGCAAGTCGTTCACCATCCAAGAAACTTTTTTATCGAAAGGCCTATGCACGTCAAAAGCCTACTATTAATGCAGCCACATATTTTTTTGGTACTAGTCCATTCTTCTAAAAGAGATTAATGAACTAAATTTTTAACTACAGTACAAGTATAATGAATCACCACAATTGCCCAATTATTATGTACAAGTCTCAGCAAAACTCTCCTGTCGTAATTTTATACTTCAGAAAATTTCTTTGTATTTCTTTTTTTTTGGAAAGTTAATTATGTAGTCATGCCAGTGTGTAAGATTCTATAACTCGGTCATTTATATTTGGCAAATAACAGTTATATTATGTAGATCATAGGATGGTATATTTGAATACTTTGTCACACCAAATCCACATTCTACAAGTTGTTGACCTGACTTGAACCTTATGTGGAACGAATAAGAAGTAGAACAACAACAAAAATAAGAAAAAAGGAGAATAACACGAAAAACAAAAAGGGGTTCAAAAAGACCTAACCTAAACTGGGAAAAATAAGAAGCAGAAGATATTAAAAAGAAAAGGAAGGAGCAGGAAACTAAGTTGGGCACATCCATCAATCATTTTCTTCATGTCCATCGAGTATAGTGATATCAAACTCAAACGCGGAAGGGAAGAAGCACCAAACATTAAAATACAGAAATACCACTACAAATAATGGCATGAGAAACGTGAAGGTGAGGATAAAATGGTCCATTGGTTGGGAAACATTGAAAATGACAGAAAACCCACACTTGAGAATAGGTGTCATAATATTTGAATGGGTATTAAAGGAAAATGAAAATTGGAAATGACTTAAAAACCATTTATTTGGACAATTGTCAAAATTTTAAGAAGAAGTAGTTAGGTATATTCAATGGTAGTTGATTTTCATATATTGTTATAGATAATTTGGACATAAAATATGGTGAAGCTTTAACCCCAAAAAGTGAATAGATGCGAATATCATGGCTTGAAAATCAGGATTTTAAGGTGCATAACGACAAAGTGATTTCAAATAACATGAATTGCTCTATCGTAACCAATAATGAAAATGAAACTCACCTCTTCAATTAAATTTGCTCATGATGCTTTAATTTGTGCAAATTAGGTACATAACAATATTTCATCCAGGGGCATTCCATTTAAGTGACTTCATCCAGGGATGGGAATTTCAACTTGAAAGGCCCAAAGTAGATTCGTACTAGGTTTGGCAATGAAGTAAGAGACATATCTCTTTATCATTGGATTAATCATCTTCCTCATCATTCCACAGTATATATTGAGTGATAATATAATCAAAATTATATTAATCATCACGAAACATGAATTGGTTAAATGGTTGAACATTGATTTGGCTTTGGCATGGTGAGGGGTTCAAACCTTGGTGAAACCAAATTAAACTTTATCTATGCTAAAATGTGTATGTATGATTCTTCTCTAATTGCATTGAAATTTGGGTTTCTAGAAATTTTCCAGAAACTGCCTGACGGGCTATTCATAGCCGCTAGACGACTTATGTTAATCCTGGTGTTTTCTGGGGTTCTGAAGAGGAACCACCTGACAGTACATCCCTGGCAGAGCTTCCCATAAGCATAATTAGCAAAGTTGAGAGTTGAATCAAGGTATTTGGATCAATCGAGGTTTAGTTAAACATAGAGTATGTTAATGATAATGTAGGAGAAATATAGTTGTGGTGTTGTCAGGGATGAGATATCGAGGATCCAGTTTATAAATGATAAGTTTGAAGGATTGGGTGTGGCGCTTGGCCGTGGTGATTAACCCGCCAGGCGACAACGTAAAGTAAGTGGACTCTAGAATCAGGTGGCGAGTGTTGCTGGTTGTGGCCAGTACAGAAGGGTCCAGATAGGTTGCTCTCCTCAGTGGTGTATGATCTGTAGCAATGGTTTCCCGCACGTGCTCTATCGGTTGTGGCCGATAGGTATTGTCAACACCCAATTTTTTCCGGGTAATACCTTTTTTTTATTTTTTTTCTCACTCCCATGTATATTGAGCCTGGTGGTCATGTTTGTTTCCTTCCCAGACCTCCATTCTTATTATCCTCGCGCACCACCGTTTTTTAATCTCCACACACTCTTATGTCCTTTGTTTGTTTTAGACTCGCTTGCTTCTTGTTACTCAATTCAGCCCATGTTCACTACACACACCTCCACTGATTGCTTGTTGCACCCCATATTTACTGACCCCCACGCCCTTTGCATTTTTATTGTCACTTTTGGGCTTGTTTTATATTTTATTTATTGCACTCCCATTTTTATTGTACACCTGACTTGCTTCATGCACCTCACACATTACTCATGCACCCTATTATTATTATTATTATTATTATTATTATTATTATTATTTTCTTTCTTTCACTTTTGTCCTTTTTGTTATTAAATTTTCTTTTATCCTTTTTTTGTTATTTATCTATTATTATTATTTTTCCTTATAAAAAAAAGAGAAAACAAAAATGTTTTAAATTATAAAAATTACAAAAAAATAGAAAAAAAATCTAAAAAATGAAAATATTCTCTTTTGATTTATTGTGTCTGTCCGGTCTCCCGCACCGTGTGACACTCATTTTCAAAAAATACCAAAAATAATTTTCTTTCCCTTTTAGTGTCTGTCCGACCGCTCGCGTCGTGTGACACATATTTTCAAGTAATTCAAAAAATACCAAAAAAAAATAAAAAATTTTCAAAATACAAAAATAACAACATTTTCAAGCAAAAAGTCTTTTAAGAACTACGTGATCCTTGATTCTCCACTATGAGATACGTAGGAGCATGGCCAGTCCTTGTTAGGTCCACCTCTAAATAAATCAAATCATTTTCTCAATTGTTTTTTTCAAATATCTTTTTAAAGAACTACATAACCCTGATTTCTCATTTTTTAATGAGAATACGTAGAACCAAGGTCAATCCTTGTCAGGCAAAAAAAAATAAAAAAAATATTTTTGTTTCTTTTAAAATTTTTGTCTTGTTATTTTTGGGGAAAATTAATATTTTGAAAACCACATCAACTTTTCATTTTTAATTAAAGGTACCGCCTTCGGGTGGGCGTTGTAGGGTGTTAACACCTTACCTACGCGTAACTGACTCCCGGATCCAAAATCTAGTTTTTTGCAGACTTGTCTTATCTTCATGGTTTTCCATAGTTTTCCAGAATAATGATGGTGGCGACTCCCAAATCTCTTTTTAATCTTGTTTTCGTTTTTCGGTTCGCCTTCCCATCGCGATTCCAATTGCGACTGGTATGGCAATAAGACACCATGAGGTACTCCTTAGAAGATGTAGAACACGAATAACATGGTGGTGGCCATGTGATGTGATATTAAAGGATAGAATTCCTTTGGTGTGATTGTGTTATGTGTATAATTGTGCCATAGATATATATATATATATATATATATATATATATATATTTTTTTTTTTTTTATTTTGTTAGCTCACCCTATCTGCTTGTGTTTGGTGATGATCGTGTATACGGTACACAAGAGCAGATGCTGTTGCAGGTGGATCTGGTGCGGCTTAGCAACGGAGCCCGAAAAACTTATGGGAACAATTTTATTGAGTTTTTATCACTTATGGTTTTGGAATAAAGTTGTAAGCTATTATGAGACTGTTTTAGTATTTTGTTGAATTTTGAGAAAGTTGAATTTAGAGTTATTTTTATTATGAAATAAATTATTTCAAATTTCCCGCATTTTTGGGAAATGGATTTATAATTAATGCGATTTTATTTTCTTATTTTATTTTATTATTTAAACCCGTAGTATCTGGTCAGGATGTTACAAAATCAACAATATCTAAATTTTAAAGCATGATCATTCTTACTAGTCACTACAAAAATTTGGTATTTGTGAAGTGTATAATTACAAATTTTAGTGGTCATCAAAATGAAAATTTTCACGATTACCCATGTCAAAAATGGTTTGTGAAAAAAGTATTTTAATTGTCCATATTGTTGTCACAGGAGAAAAAAAATAGTAGCGTTTCAAAATCGCTACAAAATGTAGTATAATTTAATTATATTTTTTCATATTTTGACAATTAAAACCCATCACAAAATATATTACATTTTGACAATTAAAAACTGTCAAAAATTATTTAAAATAAATAGTCACTACAAGAATTCAATGAGTTAAAGTTGAAATATTAACGTCAGTTTTATCTTGCACGCCATTAGGGTAAAAAAAACGACAAATAAATGACACAAAAGAAAATGCGAAGCTTAGCGTGGGTTGTGCGACTTTACATAATCACCCTTAGTGTACCTTGAAGGACGCTAGTTGTTGTATTAAAAGAAAAACATATTAAATAATAAATAAATTTTAGAGCAACGACTAGAGGACACAATAGTATTTTAAATCAGCATTGCTCAAGGGACGTTTTTGCCTTATTTTTAAAAAATAATGGAAAAAGGTAAATTAAGACAATCAATAGTGCCAGTTAGCCAACATAAGTTAACTATTATTTAATAGAGGATAATGTGGGTTGTTCGATGCTTTTACCTTATTTTAAAAAAATAATGGAACACTTTAGATGAAGATGGTAGGAACGACTATGTGGATGCAATCAATATCATTAGTTAGATGACACAAGTTAATAAAAATAAAAAAGAAAAATTAATTTTGCCGAGATGGCTTGGCGTGAGTTGGCTAATGCTTAAAGAAGTAGGTGGGAAGTTGGTGGAAATATTAACTTTACCAATTATCTCATTTTAACTTTACCAATTTTAACTCCATTTTCATTTTCAATCTCGTGCGCTTAGTGCCTCTTTATCTCTGTTTTCATTTTGCTTTATCTTTTCATTTTCAATCCCTTTGTTCACCAAGTTTCAATATGAGAGTCTCCTCTTTATCTTCTTTGGTTGGCGCTAAACCCAAAACTGACTTCATGTTTGTGTTCTCTTCGGTGTTGGATAAGGTGGGTAGTGGACACTGAAAGAAAGACGGTGGCTTCAATATTTTTCTCGCGTTCTCTATGAAAGGAGCTAGTGAGTTCCAATCCCTCACATTTGAATAGATTTATTATTTGAAGAAATTTGTTTCGCAACTAATTGAATAATTGTTTAGTAGCTATTTTCCCAATTGAATACCCTATTTAGCAGCTTTTTTTATTTACCCAAGTGAATGTGTGGTGGTGGGAGGCCAACTGAAAAAGAGGGGTCATTGTAGTGTCCAAGTGGTGGCCCAACAATGTTGGAGTGGTGGTGGTTGTGGTTGTGGTGTAGACCATAAGGTTGGGGGAGTTGGTCCCTTTTTGTGGCCTTGTAGTGTTTTGTGATTTTACTTAAGTAACTTCACGAACCCCTAGACTATATTCGTCAATAATTACCGAAGGGCATAATCTGTCGATAATTGCCTGCGTCAAGTGGTGAATTTTCCGACAAATGTGGTGAGGAATTTATCCGTTGGTATTTTCAATGTCATTTTCCAGTGCATTCTGCAATTTCGGCTTCCCAATTTCAGATAAACAATATTAGACCTGCAATCTCACAGATATACAATCAGACTTCGCAATCTCATAATTAATCCTAGCCAGGTAATCCAAACAAGTATCATACAATATATGTCTACATATACCGTACAAACATCAAGGTTCTAAATGTCTAGAAATAATAGTAAAAACAATATAAACAAACATCAATCACAATTTCATAGTGTGTGTTCTCCAACTAATGGATCTAGACATAATAAGTAAGAAAGGTAATATAAAAAGAAGTCCTAATAATCTACATAATTATCTAAATGATTTTTTTCTTCTTTAGGATCTTGTTATTGTTGGGACTGTGGTTGGACTACGGTGGGCTAGATTGGAGTGGGCTGAACAGGAGTGGGATTGACTATAATGGGTTATTGTTGGGATGGTGTTAGGCTGAACTGGTATTGTTGAAGATGAGTATGGGCATCAGGAGACAGAAAGGCCATGACTAGATTTTGAAGGCTTTGAAACTCCTGGCTCAAATTTTCATAAGTCTGATCACATTCTTCTAGTTGTTGTGTGAGTCAGTTCACGACCTTCTCTGCACTGCTTGAAGATGATTATGTTTGTTTGTGGATACCTATTCCAACATTGTAACTTTTGCCAAGTTCTTTAGGCCCATAAAGTCTTCCTTTATTTTTTCCACCGATAACATCAACCCAGCACTGTGTCCTAGTGAAGTATTTCTGATCAGCATCATCATTATGCTTAGACGCATTAGCACATGACCCTTGCTCAAATCTGACCTGTGAGAGTCTATTTGAAAATTCTTCCGTTTAAACAAAACAATGATAAATTAGGTAAATATGGTATGATGGTTAAGTTTAGAGGAAATAGTACTAAAAGTATTTTCTTACATGTGTTTTACGAGACCTTTCATCAACAAACTAGCCAGATCCCTTGCAAAGATGAGCTTGGTAAAATACCTCATCAATATACGCCTCCCGCCCCAACTCTTTTGCCCTTAACAAAATACAAGGTTATATATATGTACACTAGTTTTAAAAGACGTAACTTATATCATAATATGTAAATAAAGGGAATTAAGGTTTATACCATACGAAGGGAATGCTCATGAGTGGTAATAGAACCACTAATGTGTAGGGTCCCACCCTTTTCTGAAGCTCTATTCCTTTGAGCTATAGCACATTTATGGCGATGATTGGGAAAATTCTATTGTTCTAGCAATTGATTCCAGATACGGTCTCCAATCTAATAAGAGTGTTCTCATACATTCCTAGCATCTCTAAACATCTCATACAACCTATGAGATGCTCTATTGTGGAATTTTTTTTAATTTGAGCTTCATCTTGACAACACAATATGCATGGAATTTAAAGTCTAATAGTAGTGAACATCTATTTTGCATTAGACTTAAATATATGAACAAAGAATGAAAATAAGTTTCATGACGTTTTATCTTAAATCGCTGCGAAAAAGGTTCTTTGTGTTTTGGAGGTATTGCTCCCCATGATGGCCAAGATGAAAGGAATTGATGCTTAATAGATCTTGTGATGGCTTGAGAAACAACTCCAAAATGAACAAACATAAATATAAATGCCCAAAAGTCATAAAAAAGAAGCCAAGGCAAATAACAAGTCATCTAATACAAATTAGTTTTTAAGATTATTGGATATTACCCTCGATTAAAAGGCTCAATCATTGGTTGATCATGGAGAGTAGGGTTAATATCATCAGCAGCTAAATCAGGAGCATATGATGTATTAGCAATACTAGGAGAGAGATTTGAGGATGAAGAAGGTCCTGAAGTAGTATGAACCATAATAAGGGATGGTTTGTATGGGAAGGTTGTGGTGTGGATGTAGATAGTGGGGAAACCATAGTAGGGCCTGGTGTGGGTACCATAGTAATGTGTGGTGTGGGTACCATAATAAGGTGTGGTGTAGGAACCATAGTAGGGGATGGTAACTGAATGGGTGTACTGTATCCTGGTCCTGTAAGGGAAGGTTGTGGTGTGGATGTAGATGGTGTGGTAGCCATAGTAGGGTGTGGTGTGGGTACCTAATAGGGGATGGTGCCTGAATGAGTGCACTCAGTGGTATTTGTTCAAGAACCTTTATGATATAGTGTGGCTGCCTTCTTGGTTTTTCTATCTTCTTTCCTTTATCGAAACAAGATGGACGTCTAGGTGACATTGCAACAATCAAAGGCTATAAAAAAACAAAATTCAACATCAAGTATCAAGCAAATAGTTATTTTATAGTTTCAAATGATAAGTGTTATTTTACAATATCAACCACAAAATAATACTTTTATAAGTGATATATTTAAAGTTTGCCAAAACATAATTAAGACATCTTTTACATAAATTTAACGATTGCAACAACCACAATAACATATCACAAATAACCACATAATACAATCATCATCGTCAACCTCCTCCTAATCATTTTTGTCATCATCGTCATACTTGTCATCATTGTCATCATCTTCATCATCTACATCTTCTTCTTCTTCTTCTTCTTGGTCATCTAGATCTTGTTCGTCTTCTTCTTCTTCTTGTATTTCTCCTTCAAGTTCTTTAGCATCACGATCAAAGTCAAGCAATGTAGATACACCTTCAATTTCAATTATTTAATGTGTATGTGACATTTCATTAACTTGATAGGGAATATCCTCTTCCACCTCATTTGACTCAATGCGACCCTTGGGCTTAGTTTGTATTGCAACACACCAACCACTTTTGTCGATGCTGGATATGGGACATAATAAACTTGTCTAATATTATTTGCTAGAATGAATGGATCAAATGGTCGGTATCTTTTAATCATTTCAAGTTCAACATATTATACCTAGGATGAACTCTTGTACCATCTCTTGAAGAATCAAACCATTCACAATAAAAAAGCAAGTACTTTCTTTGGAGAAGTATGACTGTTGTACTCTAACTCATATATTTTATGAATTATCCCACAAAAATCATTATCACCACCCTTTGTAAGGCCCTTGACGCACAAACCACATTTAATTGTCTTCTTTCCTTTGGACCATTCATTAGTGTGAAACTTGTACCCATTGCCAAAGTATGTATGCCATTCTTTGATGCATCTCATGGGCCAATTTTCCAAATCCTTTAACTCTTGATTCTTGGGACTTAATGACGTGTTATAAACCTACAAATATGCGACAATAAATAGTTAAGCAGCAAATTTTGATAACAACAATTTGTTTAAGAAATAGGACAATACATACTTGATGTTTGAACTATTAGGAAACTCTAAGTTGTTAGATATTAGATAATAAGTTCCTTCAAGTACTTGCTCATCCACAATGAATGAGCTATTAGATAAGAATACAATTAGTAAGTATAGAAATTTCTTAATTAGAGTGTAGAGAATGAGATTAGAACATACTTAAGGTATGGTTTAACTTCAACATAAATGATTAACACATGGATATGTGTAGATTTGAAATTAGCATCAGTTAACCAATGAGTAAACTCCTTGCCTGCTTGACGACCAACGTGTCAAAACAGTGACAATGATGAGTCACATGTTTCATTTTTCCAATGTGTTTCATTACTAACGGTCTTAAAACACTGGACTTTAACAGATTCACAAATGATTATTGAAAATAGGAAATGGCAACAAAATTCAAATTGCAACAGCATGCATACTAAAATCAAATATGCATGAACCTATCACATGACAACAACAAACAAGTATAAAATAGTAGTAGGAAGAAAACTCAATTAGATCCATCAAATTGGCCTTAAACACATAATTAAATTCCAAATGAAAATGCCAAGTACTCGAGCATAGTGATAATGTTCATTTTTACCTCTTTTTGTGTGTTTATTGTCATGAATAAATCAACTCTTTCCTAACTTTTATCTTGTTATATCCTTAAGTTTAGTGTGTTTTGTTTTGTTTTCTATTTAAATTGTTTTATGCTTGTTTTGCTTCTAATCTCTCTTTTAAGTGTGTTAAATATGTTAATAGGAAACATTTGTTGTGGAGGAAAACAAGCAAGAACTCAAAGGAGCATGATTCGATAAGAAAATATTGATTTTGAAGTAAATACATGTGTTAGACGCCACTGGAATCATGCCTAGTGCTTCAAATACATAATGTTGTCAAACTGCCCAAGGCTGAGCGGTGGAAAATTGGGGTTGGGCGCCACAAGGCTGAGCAGTGGAAAGTGGGGCTGAGCACAATTCAATTCTTAAAATATGGCGTTGAGCGCTACTGAGACAAGGCTGAGCGGTGGCGTCACTAACAAGTCAAAAAATGGGCTTTTAATCTTGTTTCGTGCGAGGGTTTAAGCCATTCCTCATTTTTTATAATAAAGAAACACTTTTGGATCCTTGGAGAACCTTTTGGAGGTTGCTAGGAGTGTTGGGAATCTCTCTCACTCCTCCTTGGGTCTTCTCCTCCATTCATGGTGGTTTTTCCCTTTTTTGGGGTTGGAGAGGAAGATGGGTTGCGAATGGGTGATAGAGACGTGAATGGGAGGCACAATTGGAGTATGAAGCAATTGCCAAGAACCTTGGGAGAGGGCTTGCATCTTCTCTTTGGTTTCCATTTCTTCCCTATCTCTTCAATTTGTAAAACCTAGGTTCTCCACCATGGTGAGTTAAACCTATTTATTGAGATTAGATGTAATGAACTGAATTCTTGTGTATTGTGTGATGTTAATCCATATGCTTTTCCATTTCTATGTTAGTATTTAATTTCCATGCTTAATGCTTGCTTTGGTTTGGCCACCCATGCATGATGAGTGGTTCTTGAGGTGTTGGAAAATGTCTTTTGAACCTAGAACTGAAATTGAATGCCTAATGGAGCTTGTATCTAGGGATAAAACATGATTCATTAGTTATCTTAAGACTCTTGATCTTAATGCATAATTTCACATGTTGAGGATTCAAGGAATTGGAACTTGATGAGTTTTCATAGACTCAAAGTCACTAGGAATAGGATTTGAGTATTCTTGTGAGTTGAATTTAACATGAAATTGGAATTGAAATGTTTGTGAATGCATGAGAATAAAGTGAATGAAATCTAGTCTTGACAATTGTAACATCCTGTCAGGATATTACGGGTTTAAATAATAAAATAAAATAAAAATAAAATAAAATCTCATTAATTATAAATCCATTTTCCAAAAACACGGGAAATTTCAAAACTTTATTTACTTCAATAATAATTCCAAAATCCTTGAATATAATTATTATTACCAATATCAAATAATCAAGTGATATTAATAATTACAACCGATTTGAAATCATAAAGACAATGTAAAAACTTTGAGAAAATTTCCCCAAGACTAGCCCCACTCCGACTCTACGCCTCACCAGATCCACCTACAACACCATCTGCTCACGTATACCGCGTATACGATCATCGCCAAATACAAGCAGATAGGGTGAGTTAACAGAATAAACATATAAATATAAACGCATTTATATATATCAAACAAACACACCAAAGGAATCCCTTCCCTGGATTCCACACCACATGGCCACAACCATGTCAATCATGTTCTACGTCTTCTAGTGAGTACCCCAAGGTGTCTTGCTGCCATACCTATCGGCCACAACCGATAGAGCACGTGTTGGAAACCATTGCTACGGATCATACACCGTAACACCAGGTGGAGTTCCCAAATACGAACATAGTTCGTAACATCCCAAGATTACCAAACTCGTCAGCTAACTACAAAGGAGGGCAATCTATATGGACCCATCCGTACTGGCCACAACTAGCACACTCACACCAGAAACACTCGCCAACCCGAGCTCAACTCAAGGGTTCCCCGTGTTCGTCCGCCATCCCGAGCTCAACTCGAGGGATGCCATTCCGAGCTCAACTTGAGGAATGCCACGTGCTTAACCCCTATCCCGAGCTCAACTGAAGGGATACGTTCCAAGATGAACTCAAGGAACACCAACAAGCCGACCTTTAAGATATCCTATAAGCCTTGTAGATCACACACATCATAGCAAGCATAACACCAATCTACTGAAGCAAAATCGCCTGACGAGGGACACATACCGACAGGCGTTGCCGCTTCAAGACCGCCTGGCGGGGGACACACACCGCCAGGCGCATCCACATTAAGAACCCACTGACATGCAAACTTTGCCTGGCAGAATCCTTCTCACCGTCATGCGCCACTTTGATCCAGAGCCACTGTTTTTCTGCTGTCGCCTGGCAGTTCAATCACCACCGCCAAGCACCACACCAGTACTTGCGCAGTACTGGTTTTCGCTCTCGTCCAGGCACTTTTGCACAGTCCACTATCACTTGCCCCATTCCAAGATGTCCGTAATAAATGCATGGATTCCTACAACATTTCCAGCCGTCATAGCACCTTCCATGTGAGGTCATTCTCTAAATATGTTCTTAATACAATCCCAATCCTTCACACTTATCATTTATAACCTGGATCCTCAATACCTCATCTCTGACAACACCACAACTATATTTCTCCTACATTATCATTAACACACTATATGTTTAACTAAACTTCAATTAATCCAAATACCTTAAATCAACTCTCAACTTGGTTGATTGCGCTTATGGGAACCCCTGCCAAACACTGTGATATTCTACACCTCACCCACAATACCATTATAATTAATTCATTTAACATAACTAAGTCATTCCTATTTTTTTTCAAGTTTAACTCATACATAAACCACCCTCTTTAATACCATATCCAATAGTTTTCAGTCTTATTTTTGCGTACCAGGACTGACCCTATTATGCAATTTCACTCTCGCTACCAAGCTCAGGTTCACTCTCACTATTTTGCGCCTACTGTCTGGTGGCATGATATGCCCCGCCAGGCGGCGTATCAGTTCTAGAATTTCCAGAACTTCCTCCTACATTGCGCGAATCCAATCCTTAACTTTCCCATATTACCCAGAGTGCGTTCCTTCATTAACTACCATAATTCAATTGGCCAACCTTCATCTCATGCTCTTAAATATTCAAGTTAACTTTTAAACCTACATTGAACCAATGCACTTCACAAATTACTTTCCAATGTTGTGAAATTCCCAATTGCCTAAACCCTAGCCATGTTCATATGTTTTCTTCCAACTTAATTCTCCCAGCACAAGTGATTTTATCCACGTATGACGTCAATTCATCAACAAACAGGTAGGACTTGATTTCGCTCCTACCAGAATTTTCCCACAACACAAAAATACCCATAATCGAGCCAAGGAGCTCGCATCGCCTGACGGCTCAACCACTGCCGCCAAGCCTTTCATCAGGGAAAATCCAAAATTGGGTTGTACACACGCGTCGTCTGGCGGGCCAATTAGTGCCGCCAGGCGGTTCCATCTTTGGAACCCATAATTAACATAGTGTTGATAAGTCGCCTGGTGGGAATTCATCACCCACCAGGCGGTTTCTGGAAAAATTCTAGAAACCCAAAATTTATAAATTGCAATAGTATTTATACATCCAATTAACATGTTTTTCATACAAATAAATGGTACAGGTAAGGAAACGGGTTCAGCTCCCCTAACCTGATTTCCTTAGCTTATTTGGAATTGTTGTGAGTTCCCCTTTGATCAACAATGATCTTCCTTTGACTCTCTCAATGCAGCTCCTTTCCTCACTTAATCCTCACAAAACTCTTAATTTTCGTACCCTATTTTCTAAGCACAATGATAGCCTTGCAAAACCCTTCATCTAACCTAAAATTGGCCTTTTAATGGTGCCTTAATGCTAGGTTAATGACCAAAAACGAAAATGAGGCTTAATGGTAATGTTAATTACCATTCAATGGTTCATTATAGTTTGTTTTTGGCCTTGGTTTCTCCTTAGCCTTCTAGGGTTTCCATGGCCTTTCACCTTCAAGCTAAAGGAAATTTTGGCAAAAAGAGAGTTTAATTTGGGTTCACCAAGGTTTGAACCCATAACCATGCCAATGCCAATTCAATACACAATAATTCAACCAATTCATGTTTCGAGATGATTAATATAATTTTATGATTATATTATCACTCAACATGCTCTAGCATATTATTAAAAAAAATAATAATTAAGTAACACACAATTTGGCACACATAGGACTCCCAAGTCCTCTCACATAATTAAGTACTCTCAACCACTTGAGCCAGTACTTTTCCACATCATAACAATCTGCATTAAATGCCTTAAAGGCTCCTACTACCTGCATTTATTAAATAATTATTTAATTAATTATTTAAATTTCTCGGGTCTTACAACAATTGTATATAATCTATGATAAATTTCTGTTGCACACAAACTTTTTGATAAAATACCAAAAGAGTTTCTTTGTGCTTTTGTGAGCTTTGTTGTCTATTTGAGTTGTGAATTGTAAGATTTGTTATGTGTTGCACAAGTCCCTGTGGAGAGAACGACATATTTATTACTTTCTATGTGCGATCGATGCACTTGCCATTTTTCACCTAGCACATAGACAACCACCATGTATAAGACAAGTTCTCTGGACAAAAGTATGGTTCAAATCACAATACTCTATCAAATTCAATTCATATGCAAAAATGATAGTAGTAGGAAAGAAAATTAAAGTACTGCTAAATACACTTGAACAATGTTGTTAAAACCCATTTACCTCGATACCAACCCAGTAGTACTAAAGCACCAAAGGTATTACGTTCCCCTTACGGTCGAAGCGCCTCGACAGTCGGGGTGGCAGCAAACACAACTAGCCTCCCTCAACAACAAGCCCCCCTCAACTCATGCAGATGCCTTATGTAGGCCACAAATTCCCTCTCGCCCAAAAGAAACGGAGGCAACTTTCAACAACAAAATGAATCTTAACAATGAATTAAAATGTTGGATTGGTACAAGATCTATTCAAACCAAAATCGCCCTTACATTGCTTCTCTATCGTTATCATGATGGGCATGCAATGTCACGAGCCCGTGAGCGTTACTAGAAGAAGGCAGCCTCACGACGACGATCGACAATGGTAAGGCAATGTATAAGGAAGTGGCAAGGCAGCCGTGGTGGCAACAGCGAGATACGTCACATGATTTGGGGGAGAAGGGGTCACGAGAGAGAGAAAGGTTGGGAGAAAGTGATGAATGAATCTTAAATTTTTTTAAATTATTTATGTGAATTTACCGACAAATTGAATCTGTCGATAATTTGAAATTGCAGACGACTTATATTCTGTTAGTAATATGTCGTCCGTAAATTATAGATTTCTTATAGTGAGTAAGACAAGTCACCCAAAAATCTACTACAGCTGATGAGAAAGCTGGTACAACATCTGAGGGCTTGGTTGAAACAAATAAGAAATGTGCTATGATGGAAGAAGAAATAAAGTTGATGAAGCGACAATTAGCCTTAGTGTTAGAAAGATAGAGTCCAAACACTTCAATAAGTACTAGTAACATGCATCCACATTATGATCCCTTATTGGATGATCAACCCATCCCTTGAACATGGACTTGATGAGGTAAATTTTACTATAACTTTGTCCTAGTTAAATTTCAATATTTGATGTGTATCACAACTTTGTTAAAGTTAAATTTTTTTTATATCCTTTTCTACAACTTGTATTGCTTAATTACACTACTAAAAAAACTCATATTTCTTGTAAATTTTGTTTTGAAATTTTTTTCGTAGGAAATACTTACAAATTTTGTTGTGAAAATAATTTTGCAAGAAATTGCTACCAATTTTTTTGCAAAATATTTTATATAAAACACTTTTCGCAACAAATTTTGTAAGAAATAATATTATAAAAAATGACAGAAAAAAGTCTTTTCTTGCAAATTTTCTTAACAAATTTGCAAGAGAAATCCCATATAATATAAGAATCAAGTAGTGTTATAGGGTGTACATTATTTGTATGTTTTATATATTTATGTCTTACATATTGATTTTTCATTTCACATGTACTATTTCAATGGACTTTTTGTAGAGTTGAGTGACCATGACTTCAACTTCCTCAAATTCATTTTCCAGTTTTAGTTAGTAGGCTTATTTTTATGGTGAACACTTTAAACAAATTATGACTTGAACTTTGTACACTTTGGTACGTTATCCACCTGCCTAGGTTTTATAAACTTATGTGTTTTGTAATTTGATATCTATGACTCAATAAAGGATGAATGTAGTTTAATTAACTATTGATTCTAATTGGAATGGCTTCTAGATGGATAATTGAGATTATATTGATTATGCAATTGTGAACATGCTTGTAGATAAAATTTGGGTTGAGAGCAAAAGAAATCGAACTTGTCATGGGTAACTGTAATAGTGTCGTCCAACCCTCAATATATGCATCAGCAAACCCATGCACTATTTAATAATTTAAAAATTTTAAACGTCCTCTAGCCCATGCATTCAACAAGCATTTTTAATTATTATTTGCTATTAGCATCAACTAGCCCACACATCATTTAATATAAAACGTCGAGTAGCTCACACATTAAACGAGCATTTTAAATTATTATTTTCTATTATTGTCATATGGCTCACGCTAGTTTTAGTATGTAGTGTCCCCTGGCCAACGCTAAAGCTTTATACTTTACATTTTTTATTCATTTAACTATACTTGTTTGTGTCACCAAGACGACGTTACTACACTGCAATTTGCGTGTGTTGGACGACACATATAAATTAGCCTCCATGGTTTTTTCGTGGTTGGCTTTCCGAGGCTAGACCGACAATAGATATAAATTTGTGTCGACTTTGGACTATTGGTATCGGATTTTGGCCGATGCTATTTACTTGAATTCTTTAGTGAATAGTGGTTAAAAATCACTACAAAATGTGGTCTAATTTGATTTTTTCTATCATATTTTGACAGTTAAAATCACCACAAAATACATAATATTTTAACAATTAAAAACTATAAAAAAATATTTGGTATATTTTTAAAAAAATTTAAATTCCAAAAAGTATTTATTAATTATTAGACTGATTCCAAAAATTTTCTATTGCATTATTATAGAAAATCAAGTTTTAATTAGTTATTGCATGAAAGATCTATGGTTCGCATTATAAAATTTGATTCAAAAAATCATGCAAAACAAATAGGCTTCATGAAACTGCGAAGTACAAAAAAAAATCTATTGCAATTAGTACAGTAACTCAAAGGTGCCTTCAGGTAAATAAGCTCTTAACACATTAAGGGTTATGACATAATTTTGAGTATGAAACATAATGGAATAAACCAAAAAGAGTGCAATAATCACAACTGCATAGGTAGTGATCAAGGACTGATACAAATAGAACCCATACAACCAAGACTTGACTTTTCACATAGAAAACAGAATTGAAGATAAAAGACACCAAATGATATGCTTATAAAATCTCTTTCCCTTCAGAACTCATTAACCATTTAATTTAAAGAATCATAACATAAAAAAAAAAAAAACATCGAAATAAAACTTACCCATTTTTTTTTTTCTTTCTCTTCCCATGTAGGTACAGGTCCCGTGAGGATATTTCTAGTTAAATATCTAACATTGAAGAATTTAAAGAAATTATGATGCGTAAAACTTGTGATTTATTCAAGTCCTAGAATCATGGCGAAAATTCTAGTAATATTGAATCATGCTATTGCTCCTAAATGAAAGTGAAACAACAGTAATTGGTAACCAGAAAATGTCAGCCCAGTTTGGAGTATAAGAGAAAAGAAATTAACAACCTCTTCCATATAATTTGTCTTTCTTAGGCCATACTGATTAATGAGATCATAATCATGGGAAGAGATTATTTATCTGTTAGCTGCATGTACTATGATTAGTTATATCCTTTTTGGCTCCCCATAGCCTCCAATTTGTAAGACTGACTTTATTTTCTGCCCTTCTTTTTAAAGGCCCACCCTAATCAGTTGGGTCTAAAGGCTGACCCATAGGGTGCCAACGCCCCTAAAGTAGCCAAGGTCCTTCATTCTGCACTCACTTGCCAAAATCAGTGCTCTCACTCCTACCTTTCCTCTCCACAGAAACTCTGTTAGGGCTCGGTACCACCCTGGTCAAGCTAGTTCGAACTCATTCCTTCTTCACGTAAGTTATCCCTCATCTCGTACTTCCTTTTTTTCTAACATTGTTGTCTTGGTTCCAGCAAGGGTCCCTCTTGGTAACCTTGTTTTCCTATGTTCTACCATTTTTTTCCAGCTTAGTAAGTTGTTCTCAGAGTTGTGGTGCTCACTGTTTGGGTATACGAGTCTTTTGGCTAACTCTTTCCAAGTAAGGGAAGCTAGAATTTTTTTTATGCTTTTATAAATAATGTGCTTGTTTTGGTTCTGTTGGGTGCTCTTGATGATTTGATGTGCTTTTGATGGTGTGAAAATAATTTGTGTATTGTTTATGGATGGATTTTTGGCTTGGCATGCGTGAGAGCAGGTGAGATCTGCTATGCTTGCCTAAGCGAGCTGTTTTTTGCCCAAACGAGAAGCTCTCGCCTAAGCGAGGAGCTCTCGCCTAAGCGAGAATGGCAGTAACTCGCCTCCCTTTGGTTTCGAGTGCTCGCCTGAGTGAAGGCCTCTCGCTTGAGCGAGATGGGCTAGCTTAAGTGAGAACTCGAAGTGCTCTCTGTTTTCAATCTCGCTTAAGCGAAAGCTTTTTGCTTGAGCGAGAGACCCCTATTGCCTGAGCGAGCGCTCCTTAGCCTGAGCGAGATTGACAACAAAGTTGTTTAAATACTTGTATGCTCCCATGATTGATTTGTTTACTCTTTTAAAGCATGAAAATATGATGCCAACATTTTATGCAACGTGTTTGTGTTTTCTTTAGTTTTTGTTGTTAAGGATTTTGTGTTCTTACATGTTAAAACCAGTGAAAAGTTGTCAGTTTAGCTTAAGCGAGAGATTTTAGCTTAAGTGAGATCAGTCTAGCTTAAGCGAAAATTTCTAGCTTAAGCGAGACCATTCTAGCTTAAGCGAGACCAGTTTAGCTTAAGCGAGAATTGCTGCAGAATTTTAATTCCTTACTTTAACTTTAACTTGTGGATTGATTCAATTACTTTTAAAAGCATGAATTGGGTGAATGGGTATGAGTAGAATGATTTATGGTCTGTGATATAAGTTTAACATGACCTTGGCATGTAGCATGTATAAGATGGTTGGTAATTAAAGTGGCATGGTATTGGTATGAGATGAAATTCTATATTCATGGTTTGGGAAGGATGAATTGGTATGGACTCCACATGTGATGGGAATGAGGATTGGTTATAGAGGTTGACATGAGATTTATGTGCATGATAAATATTACTTGATTGATGGAGTATCATTGGTCTATGGTCAGTACGTAATCCCATGAGCCTCTAGGTGAGACCCCATGGTGGTGCTTTAGTGGTCGGGATGTAATTCCATGACCCCTGTTAGTGGGAGTTCATGGTGGTGCCCCATCTATATAACTTGGTAAGGATTCAAGGTAAGGTTGCATCCTGACACTCTATGGAGTCAGTTAGTCTCACATAGAGCGGACTGACTCTTGTGGTGAGAGTAGCAGGAGGCCTAAAACTCATTAAAGGCTAACCTTGTGGGGGGGATTGAGACATTGTAACACTTGTAACACTTGTAACACTTAGCTCGGGGGTGAGCAGGATAATCCCCCACAAGTGCAAGCATCTGTTGAATCCAACTAGATTATATGTATCCGGATGAGTCAAATCTGAGTCTAATGTATTGTTTGAGAAGTCATAACATGTTTTGGATGATATAGACTGCTTGGATTGTGTAATAGCATGTGACTATATGATAAACTTTTTTCTACTCTAGCTTACTCTGTTTGCTTGTTGGTTGCCTTGTATGCGGTTCTTCTCCTTTTGCGATGATCATCAATTTATTGATGTGAGCAGATGCGAGAGGTTCTCGCAATCAACAGGGAAATGGTGACTTTGCAGCTTAGTCCGCCAGGGCTGGTTCCCGCTTAGTGGATTTTCTCTTAGGACTATAGCCTATGTATTAACTTGTTTTCAATCTTAATTGTATTACGGTTGGATTATGTATCCTGTGCATATTATCGTGATGTGTCTTATGATTTTCTTTTAAAACTCTTTGATATTCTTAAGGAGTGAGTTATACTCCAAACCTTTATTCGAAATATTGTTTGTGTGACGTGTCATTTAATTAAATCTATTTATTAAAATGGGACGTTACAGAATTCCCCATGACAAGTGAGTGCTTGCAAAATTTTCTTTTCCATTCTCTTACAGAGATTAACTAAACCACTGCAGGGCATTTTACGTCGGTACTAATTTGATCGCTGAACTTAATGGAGAGTGGAAGCTCTGGAAAGCATTCGAATTCCGAATTTGCAAGTTAAGATCATATGAAGAACCAAGGATAAAAAAAGTTATAGCCAACAATGCTCAGATTAAGAACTTCAAATTCACATTTACAAGTAAAGATGACGCACCTTCTTGATAGATGAAATCAAACCATGAATAAATTTGGAAGCAGTACACTTAACTCCAATCTGCGATCAGGGAGACTCAAAAGTTTGAAAAGTATAAAATAAATTAAAAAAAAAAAGATCTTCTATTTAAAATTTATTTTTCAAACTTTATTTTATTTAAAAAAGTTAGATCTTTAAATATTATAATTAATTTAATAAAAAATATTAATAGTAAAAAAAAATTGAAACTTTTTTTCTTAAAAACCAAAAGCGACAGTGTCGGTCCTGAATCCAATTGCAACAACAATTTGTCTGCATGAATCAGCTAGCTATTGAAGCACATTCAAAGATAAAATCACCACTAACCACATCTTTTTCATCCTTGCAATAAAAGAAAACCATCCAGGGATTTCCATGCCTTCTTCGTCGAGAAGTTCAGCATAAGCCTATATATTAAATCGTAAGCAAAATCAATGGCATTGCTTAAAATCAAGGTGAAACTAAGACAAAATTGCAAAGGTGGTCCACAAGTTTTTATGATATTAGTAAATGATAATTGACATTAAAGCATGCAGATTTATGTTCACTGATAACTTACAAGGCATCAAGTTCGAGTCCTGACCCTTTTTGTTTCAAGAATTTCAAGTTGCGTATGTTCATCGAATTACAATGTGAATATAATCACCACTCAAACCATTTAATACTATGATTTATTTTTTTAAAATATTTATAAATTAGTGGTATTATTAGTTAAAATTAAGACGACCTACTAAATTGTTTTTATCACTATTAATCAGGTTACTTCTCTACTTCTTCTATAAAACGATATAAAGAGGTAGGATTATTTAACAATGACATGAAACTTAGAATCCAATGCATAACAATAATAAACTATTGGAAAGCAATAGCCACCAAGAAAATTTAGAAAAAACCAAAGGCCGACAATTAATTTAAAAAAAAAAAAGAGTGAAACCAACTTAAGTATATAAATTGCTTTACTCCATAGTTCACCAACGCACAATTGGACCAGTAATTCTTACCGACAAAAAGGTTGGAAAGCATCCCCTCTGGCACACGTTTTAATCCTAACACGAAAAAAAAAATATTTAATAGCATCAATCATTTTCAAGCTGTTATCAAAACTAACTTTATTTTATTAAAAAAAGTTAAATTTACATAAATATTTATTTGTGGTCATCTCAAAACTGACAAGTTTATTTCTATTTTTTTATTTGTTTACATAAATATTTTATTTTATCTCAAACTTCCAGAACCCGAAGTCACTGTCATCAAACTTCTCAATCCTCACCTTCCCTTCTTCCAATGTCATTGCTCTTGCTGCTTTGACGAAAGCTCCTGCTGCTTTTGACTAAAGCTCCTGCTGCGGCTTTTGACCAAAGCTCCTGCTGCATTTGACCAAAGCTCTTGATGCGGCTTTTGACCAAAGCTCCTGCTGCGGCTTTTGACCAAAGCTCCCACTACTTCTCTAAACTGAGATCCCCAAGAAGAAAAAATAGAAACCAAATCTTTTCTGATGTGAAAGATCAGACAATGCTGCAACCACAGAGCATACTAAGAAAAATGGCTCTTGATACCAATTGTTAGGAACAAGGCAATAAAGGAAAGAATAAAGGAGAGAAAAATAGACACAGAGAATTTAACGTGG
>Ga0209589_1004414_pt1 | contig 24286 bp, 11 predicted proteins | sample CowpeawhiteBW_FD_187525 | JGI IMG/M metagenome (GOLD analysis project Ga0209589, IMG submission 187525) | Root nodule microbial communities of legume samples collected from California USA - Cow pea white BW (SPAdes) (version 2) | ecosystem: Host-associated > Plants > Roots > Nodule | place: USA...
AAAAAAAAAAAAAAAGCTTAAATAGTCATTTAGTCTTAGTTTTAGTCGTCTTTTTCATTTTGGTCCTATTTTTGAAAATGTTTTTAATTTGGTCCTACCTTTCGTAATTTTTTTTCAATCAACTCCTTCTCGTGAACTTCATCTAAATCGTTAACGGAACAGTGGCCAGCGTGGTGATTTTGTGTGACGTGGATACTGTTCAGTGACGTGTCTGTTTGCACTGTGTTGACCATTTAATTGAAATTTCAGATTCATTTTAGGGTTTAAGTTGAATTAAATTGGGTTTAGGGTTGTTTATGTCGAATTGGGGATTTTGGGGTTGAATTGGGGATTTTTTCGTCACTCTGTGAAATTCTGGAATAAGAACACCTATCACAGCTAATGACAGTTGCATCCGTTTCTTTCAAACACTCAATTAATTTTCAATATAAGCAATCTTCTGTCTTTGCCTAGCGATAATGGAATCTCACTCATCAGCACTCTCTTCGTAACACCACTTGAAAAAGTTGCATCCCAACACATCTTCACCACATCTCGGCAACACAAAAAAACCATGAAGATGAAAGTGAAACACTGAAAGTGAAAGAAACACCCAAAGTCGAACACTGGGAAACAAACCTTAAAGTTCGCACAGCCCCAAAATTGTTTATCCAAGTTCTTTGTAGTTCTAGCTGTGCGCACCACTGCAATGTCTATGCAATCATAAATTGGGGGTGAGCCTGAAACCCTAGAACCACCATGGCAGGAATTGCAAGTTCGGTGAACCCAGCTATTGCAAGAAGATGAAGATGCCCCACGAGACATTCCTTTTCAGTTGAACTTTAATGGAAAACAACCACAATGAACACAAACTCTAAATTTCAATTTAAAATCTGAGCTTTGACAGTGCAAACGAACATGTCACTGAACAGTATCCACGTCACACAAAATCATCACGCTGGTACTGTTCCGTTAACGATTTAGACGGAGTTAACGAAAAGGAATTGATTGAAAAAAATTACAAAAGGTAGGACCAAATTAAAAACATTTTCAAAAGTAGGACCAAAGTGAAAAAAGTCAACCAAAACTATGACCAAATGACTATTTAAGAAAAAAAAAAAGTAAATGTGAGTTTAATTGAGTCAAACTCAATTAGTCCATACGTTAAATAAGTTTGAGTTGATCGAAGGCAGCTTGACCATTAACCTATAACAATTTTTTATTAGTTTCTTTTGTATTATTCATAAGTTTTTTATTATAATTGTTTATTATTTTTAATTATGTAAATTGATAATTTGATATTTTTAAATATTAAAAATTTGTTTAATAATTTTTATATATTTAATTTATTTATTTTTCAAGTATATTATAGATAACTGTAATACATAATCTTTTATATTATAATTATGTGATCATAATGCATAAATAAAGATGATCTTGGAAAAATATTCTCATTAATTTACTTATAATCCTTGGAAATTCAAAACTGTGTGGGGGAGATTATGAGAGACTAAAAATCTATAAATATTTTTAGTAAAAGTAGAAACTGAAAATAAAATGCAGGTGTAAACCAAAGAGTAAAAAAATGATTATGCAGATTTAACCTCGTCCCATGGTAATTAAAATTATAATAGAGATGAAACTGTTTTCTTTTTTCTGATGAAAAGTTAAAGATACGAAAATGAAATATTATGCTCCACTTTTTATTTTTTCTAAATGTTTAGTTTTGATGGGGGTATGAAGCATTTATATGGATCCAAATAAAACTACGTGTTTTGGTCAGGATATTAAAAATATTTGCTCATAATAGGTTTTATGGCATTCTCTTCCCGCACCCCCTTACTGATAGAAAAAGATTAAAATACCCTTCTTCTGCCCTTGGCTGCTGAGAAAAAAAAATTGGTCTATAGCTCATTTTAAAATATGATACATATATTTCGGAGAGCTTGTTTCAAAAATTTATTCCAATAGATATAAAATTAAAATGTTTTGAAAATTTTATTTCAGAAAATTTATTCTAAAAATCCTATTGTAGAAATTATTTCCTAAAATATTTCCGGAATAGATAATTCATAATTCACTTTTATAAAAGTAAAATATCATTTAAAAAAACAGATGGTGCGGTTAGAAATTATGGGAGTGAAAAAAGAAAAAATTAGATTTATTGTTGGTGTGTTGCAGGACCCAATCTACTTTTAAGTAGCCCAATATCACAACAAAACTGAAAATTGAGGGAAGACCCTTCTCCAACCTCTACTGGTGAAAAAACAAAAGTTATAATTGAATTTTAATGAATTGTATTATTATTGGAGTTGTCAAACTCTAATAATAGGCTATTTCTTCCTTCATCTCTATAATTCTTAACTGCACCCTTAAAAAAAAAACATATTGAAATACCATCTTTTACTACATCAGAATACTGTTTTGGAAAATTGATTCTGAAAAATTTATTTCGAAAGGTATTATGTACATTTTGGAAAGTTTATTTTCATAATCCTATTCTGAAAAACTTATTTTTGAAAAGTTTATTCTGAAAATTTTTTGAAAAATATTTTGAATTCTTTTTCTCAAAACATGTGATGCCAAAATTCAAGAAAAAAATAATAATTTATTTCAATTGCTATTTTTTTAATACAAATATTATAAATTCTAAATAATTTATTGCAACGTCAAGATTCAAACCTCAACGCTACATAATATTTTTTTTCAAATATTATTTTCTCAAGCAGTGTGTGAGATATCAAGTAGTAAGGGTACAATCAATTTAGTATGTAATTAATGAAATAAATGAAATCAATTTATTATGCAATAAAGAGTGAGTTTCATGAAAAATAAATAAATACCCATTGAAAAAGCAATTTGATCCTATTGCTTAACACTGATTTAGATGTAAAGAATAATGTAGAAGCCACCAAAGTTTTGAAAGAAACGATCTTTTTTCACATAGCAAGTCAAAAAGCACACGTTTTCTGAGTTTCGTGAGAAGTAAGAATGATGAAATATAATAAAACTATTATTATGTTTCCATTATTCTCACAAGCAATAAGATTTAAAGTAGTTTTTTGTCTAAATAATAAACATTTTTTTAATGAGTAGCTTATAATTTAATTGATGATTAAAGGTATTCCATATTGTAACTAATAATGTATTTTGTTTCTAGTATTTGATTATATAGTATGTTTTTAAATGAAAATATTTCTCATAATTTGATGAGTTACCCAAAGGTCAGCATCATGATAACTAATGCATCCTATTTCTTTGTATGTGCAGATAATTTTTTAAGTAACAATATTTTAATGTATAACTACTTAACCACTTGCTATATTATAATATCATTATAGGATATTCAAATATTCAAATTAAAAAATTTAAATTTTATATTTTTATATTACGGTGACAATATTATTAATTAGTTGCATATAAAAAAAAGTTTGTTAAAATATTATTTCTTTAATTATTCACACTAGATAATTTTGTCAATGTGTGAGACTCACCCTCTATAAACTACGTTTTATTTTTTTAGTAAAATTCCTTCTATAAAATAAAAGTTAAATGATAAATTAATGTAAATTTAATAATGATGGATTCTAGAGCATATTCATTTAATACATACAATATTAATAAAATCTAAGTTTAATTTATAATATTACTTTTAACTCAAATTCTTAAAATAAATTAAATAATAATTTTGAATTTTCTCGTAATATGAGATTTAAACTTAGATTTGAAATCCCATCAAAGAAATAAAGTATATTTGTAAATCTTTCCCTTTTCTTCCAACCAATTAGAATGTTTTGAATTTTCAAAACTTAAAAAAAAAAAGGTGTTTTGAATTTTGGAAACTTAAAAAATGGAAACACTTTGATGTGTTTGTGATTATCGTCGGTGGCATTCATTACGATTGTTGTTATTAGACGATGTTAAGTATGTAGGGCATGATTGAATTTCACATCCATTCTTAAGAAAGTGTCATTCTTTCACACTTTTTTTCTTCCATTTTCTATTAAGAGTTTGTCATTTTGTCACATCCTACTTCCCCACCACTTCAACACTCAATCTTCATCTTCTTTGTGTTTTAATCCTTCCTAATTTATTGGTTATAAGTTGCTACTAATCATATTTATTATAAGAAATGTTAACAATGATTTTCTATGGTGAAAGGTTGTGCATGCAAAGACACCATAATGACATGTGACACCTCAATTCAAGCCTTTACCCCATCTTAGTTATTATAATTAGAAGCCAACAAATCTTTCATCTCAAATCTTTTCTAAGATTTGTGCTGCAAAAATAAACCTACTAGTACAAACATTATAGTTTATATATATATATATATATATATATATATATATATATATATATATATATATATATATATATGTATATGTGTATGTATACAATTGAATTTATTGTACAAAGTAATCAGTTATTTATTAGTTTTCTTAAAATTTGATAAATAAGTACTTGTTTCTTGAAAAATATTTCAACTAAAAATGTACACAAGGAAAATGCTTACTTTAATTTACTCAAAACTGGTTTATTAATTTTTTTTTAATTATTTCAATAATAATTTTAAAATATTTTTAAGTAGATTAATCTCACTTTTTCCACAATCTACTAGGAGTATGTTTTAATAAAATTTAATTGAAAAATTCACTTTTATATTGAGTTATGGTTATCACTCACATAGATTGTTATCATTTTTATGTCAATTATTTTCTATGAAGTTTTTGTTTAAATACATGGTTTCTTTTGGAACTTAGTAGGTAAAGAAAACAAACATCATATGTTTGACAAGGTAATGCGAAGTAAAATAACTTCAATAATTAAAATGTCTATTTTAAAAAATTAGTAAATATTTGGAGAAAAGGATAGGATGTTAATTATTGTTGTATATATTATTTACATAAAAATGAGGTCAGATCTTAAAATAATTGAAACAATGAAATTATGTTAGCACTAAATTATCTTAAAATTAAATTAGAAATATATACATTAAACATTTACTTAAGTATGCATTCGTTTAACTTTACGTCTTACCTATTTGGAAAGGAAAAATTATCGGATCAATAATTTTGCAACTTTATTTTCAGCAAAAATTTTGTAAAATCATTTGACTTTATATTTTGTTACACACACGTACGCACATGCACACACACTCACCCACCCACACGCACACACATATAGAATATAAATAAAATAAAATAACAAGTTCCTCTTTTTGTAACATACATTTTATATTGTAATATAACTCTTAAAATTTCATAAGTCTCCATCTCAATTCAGTTCACATCAAACTCCCAAGATAAAAAATACAAACTTAATAGCGAATGTTTAATATATATATATATATATATATATATATATATATAATATTTAATAATGATGACCATCATCTCATATTAATATAAAATATAAGAGTTTCAACATCATTATTTACTATATTTTACATAAATAAAAAATATATATTATTTAAAAAATAACATGAATAGAGCTTTTTAAAAAAATTACTCGTATAAGTGACATTATTTATCAAGATAACATAAAAAACAAATTAATATATCCATGAAGTCTATATATAATAGGATAAAGACTATGACTTCAATTGTGTTATAGAAAAGACTAACCAAAAAAACATTATAGGAGGGTGTGCATTGATGAATAGGTATTGTATCTTGATTATATGATAACGTTGTACTCATTTCACCAAAATTGATATATAAGTCTATATATCTATGAGACCATGAGCATAGGCTATCTAACTAGAGAAACCTATTATTTGATTGTTGTAAGAATGTGTAATATTTTCTGAAAAATCTTCCAATAATGGATGTCAATCAAGCTTTATTGGTTGACTATAGTTTTCATTTCACAACTTCAATCATAATTATAAAATCATCTTATCTGAGTCAATTGCATAATAATGGACAATATGTATTAGGGCATTTTCCTGGTGTTAATAGGAAGACATTGATCAATTATTCTATTCACAAAGTATCATCTCCAAACTAATTTTAAGACATCTACATCGGTAAATCCTCCATCCGAAGTAGTTGTTATTGTTGTTATCTCCCTCTTATCTCAACAATGATCATAATGATATTTTTTTTTGACACGTGTTTTTCTTCTTTTTGACATACTTAAAACAAATCTTTTATTTTATCTTTGAATATTACATACTCTTTGTTTGTGTTGGAATGTGTTTGACCACTCGACCATAAAATCATAAGAATTGGAATGAGTTTATTTATTAAAACATATTGCTGAAATGGAAAGTGGATTGAGTGATTTTTTTCCTAAGAAAAATCACACAACTTCTCTAAATTTTCATGTGTTAAATGACCAAATTTAATTAAAAAAATATAAAAAAAAAATCAGTTAAGAATTAAGCAAAATTAGCTAACTTTTCTCAAGAAAAAGTGAATGAATCTGTTAAAATATTTGTAATTGTAGCCTATATATATCATTTTGGGAACCAACTCAATCTTATAATTATATATTGCCAATAAAATTTTAGGTGTACACATTTTTCATGTACCGTACTCACTAAAACATATTCTAAAAAAAAGGTCAATATGCATTTAGTTTCGCATATAAACTACCAAGATGTCAAAAATAAAATTAACTTAAATAAAATATTAAATCAAATATTAAATCCTAAATATTAGAGTTAATTTGTAATGGATGAATTAGTTCTACTTTTTATATAAAAATATTTCTATATTTCTTAAAACTTGTCTTCTTTATATATTTAAATTAACTCGCAATTTAAAAAATATAACATTTATCCTTTTGTTTAAAGTATTATGGTTTATATTTGAAGTTATACATATTTTAAGTTAAACCAATGCTTTTCAATAATAAGTCAAAATGAACCGTAATAGTACATAAAAAAAATTAAATAACTGACCCTCAATATGATCTGGAAAAAAAAAATGAAAGGAAATACATAAATCAATCACAATGACTTCTATATTTATAATTAACTACTATACTTTTATCTAGACATTTAGAATTCAAAATAGTCACTTAATGTACTTATATAGACATTTTAAAGTGAGTCAATCCGACTAATACGAATTATCACGAGCTGAGTTTAAAATGAATAAATCCAACACAACTCACTTTATGGTGAATCAGAAATTTTATAACCCGATTCAACCCATCATGGATTGGTGGGTTAAGTGGGTTGACTCACCAACCCATATAAAAAAATTATTTATGTATTTATTTTTAAGTATCCAAATATTTAAATAATTTTTAAGCAACCAATGGGATGACAATCACATTAAAATCAAGAACCAATATTTTCATCATGCTCACCACCAATATATGATGAATTATTTCTAAGAAAGTGTTCATATAATCCAAGAAAACATGGCTAATATCACATATTTTTTGTCATGTTATTCAACAAAATATAAATAAAAGTTACACATTTTTGTCATGCTAATATAGGAAAAATTGTTTATAAAACGGTTGCTTGAGTAATTTACTATAAGATTATAGTTATAGTTAAAGATTAAAGTATCAATGTATATAACTTGTCAATCAAATTAATTAAACATTCGAACTATTCAAATATTATTGAGCAACATTCTAGTATTTAAAAATATAAAATTGTGAACATATATAATTAGTAGTAATAAATAATTATTAAAAAATTGTAAAAAAATGTTAATAGGTTAAGTGAGCCACTTTTATAAAAAAACTGAATTTTTTTCAACCCAACCCAACTTAAACTCGACTCACGAGTTGAAATCCATTTTAACATCTTTATATCCATATATACAAATTTCTAATTTAGGATATTTTAAAAGAAAAATATAAAGATAAGAATAATTGAAAAAGGAATGGTAAAGACGTGTCAATAGACACTCCTTTATAGCATATGCTTTAAAAGCAAAATAAAAAGACGTTTTTAAATAAAATAGATAAAATAAATAAAAGTGACAAAGACAAAATAGTCAATACATAACAATAATTAGTTTCAATACGATTGTGATCTTACATATTATAAAATATTGAATAGAACTTGAATGACTACTGATTCATAAAAATAACAAAAAATGGTCAAATCAACCTAATAAATATGTGTTATTATAATATATAAATTGTATGTGTCAATGCTTTTTGTATTTTTATTATTCTATCACATTATTTATTATGTGTCACATTTTTCATATTTTATTTTCTCTTCCACTTCTTAGCTGTGCAATTCATTCAGTGCAGAGGTGTAATTTCTCAAACATGGATTATCTCTTGAAATGATACTCTCTCACTTGCACACTTTCAATTTTTTTTTTCTTAAAAATTACCTTTTAAAATAATTCTATACAACTCAGCAATTGATTCTCGTCCAGTAATTATTCCAAACAAATATGTTATAAATAAAATGGATAAATTCAGCAATATTCTCATTATCTACGTTAAATTCTTTTTATGAGTTTCTCCTAACTTATTGAACTATAGATAATTTTGTTCGTGTTTCCTTTATACTAAAAAAAATGGAGAATATAAGATTGTTTTTGCAAATATTTTTTCATGACATGATAATTGCAAGGTATGATTGTTTTTAGAAAGAATTATATTGAACAAAATTTACTAAATTAATTACATTTTTCAAATATTAATTTAATTTATTTAAAGACAAATTTTATAAATGTAGTTACCCTTTTGCTATTTAAGCTAACAACTAGCGAGTACTAAATTAAATTAACTGAAAATCAATATATAGGTATACTTATTATTAGTTACTTAGAAATATATTTAGGTACTTAATCATTTTATCTTATGTTTGGATTGACTTAACATCTATTTGTTCTTTATATTATATTAAAGAAAAGCTTTTATTTATAGCGTCAAAGAATCTCGGAGATGAACCTTTGATTGAATATCAACGACTTAGAAATTCTTCGACAAACTAAAAGAGTTTGGTCTAAAAAGTTTTCATCTTCCATTGAAATATTAGGAAGCAGACTTTAATGATGTCTGTGATATCATACTAGGAAGTAAACTTTATGTTTAACTTAAACCTACAAAATTAATATATAAAATGAGATTTACATCCACTTTTATATATATATATATATATATATATATATATATATATTATGAAATTGACTTATTTCACATGAGATTTCCGACATGAAAGATTATGTCTTATATTTTTTAGTAAGAAAGAATTAATAACATTTATTAAAAACTAAAAAATAACCAATTTATTATTTTTTTTAAGAAAACTAAAAGTATAGTTATTTTGAAAAGGTAATAATTCCATGTATTCTTTAGAAGAAGAAAAAATCCATGTATAAGGTGAAGAAAAAGGAGGTGGGTTCTTTAGTTTGGGGTCCCATGAGGATGTTGAAGGGAATGATTAATTTGGCAGACATGGAGTTCAGCTAAAATAGGCTTTAAAAAGATAAGAAAAACAAATGAATAATGAAGAACCCTACCCAATTGAATTCAATCATATAATTCTATGATCTGTTTATTCAGCTAAGTTCTGACAAATTTTATGAAAGGGTCCTGAAAAAGGGTGCAATCATAAGGTCCAGCTCCTACAATGGGACATTCATTCTTTCTTTCTTTCTTCCTTTGTTTGAGATTGCATTGCATGAAGTGTGTGTAACCATTGCACCACAACTTGTTGAAATGTACTTCCATTCTCTGCTTCACCATAATTAAATTCCACTAAAGCACCTACATGTAGGAGTGTACCACACAACTAGGTGGGGTTCCCTTCACAATGTGCTTCTTTGAATTAGGGTTTCCGATTGAAATTGGAATTACTTGTGCCATCCCATTTGGAGACACCTTCCTGGAAATTTCTGAATTTGTTTTCAGAGTTCATCACAACACTTCCATCAATGTTGTCAAATACCTACCACTAGGGTTGGTCTCTTGCAGAATCCCCTTGATCATCATCATTTCACCTCTTCTTCCTCTTCATTTGAATGGGAATATGACATATAAGATTTTTTTGTTTAGGTTAAAACATTTACTTTTGAAAGGGTATGTTAGACAGGGTTTAAAGGACTTGGGCAAAGAGTTGAATAGTAATTAAATTAGAGACCAACAAGTTTATTTTGGACAAGAGAGAAGTTAGTTTGAAGAAAATATTTTATTTTACATTTTATATGATAGTGTCTTCTTTGTTGTTTAGTAAAGTATATTAATTGAAATTTTTATTTGATGTGTTATTAACTTGTTGGTAAAAAAAAAAAAAATTTGATTCATCATTGAAAGTTTTAAGAGAACTTATTATTAGTGAAAGATTTTACTGAATCAGGTTTTGAGGGTTCGTGAGTTTTTCTTTCATAGATTTTTCCATGGTAAAAGAGTGTGGTGCGGGTTGATTTCTCCTTCTTTATTTTGTACATCTTGTTACTTTGCATATTACCTATATAAGGAATAATTGATCTCCGCTTTACTTCTCCTTATTTGGCATTTTACTTGTCTTTCCAAAAAATATATATGGGAGATAGGAAAAATGCAAAAACAATTTAAATTCTTACAGTATATGTAGAATTTGATTTTTTTTTGTACTTTTAAGCAACTAAAATATTCTTCTAAATTCATAAAATTTTATTTCATTTAAAATTATATGTCTAAACAACCTATTTCAATGTAATATATTTCTATTTTTTTATGATTTAAATTCTTTTTCATCAAAAACATGCACGCTTTCTTGATCATACGGTGGCCAAATGACAGTGAGTTTTGATAAAATTAAACTTTCGTTACTAAACTTCATAATTTATAAAATCTACTTCATTTTTTTAATTATTAAAACTTTGAAACAAAATACTTTTACTTTACTAATATAAAAACTTAAGAGTTAACTCACTATAACAAATATTAATATATTTCGTTTGTAGTGCAGTAAAAAATTATAGTTTTAAAATAACAATTTTAACTTTATTCGTCTTGGTTAAATCTTATTAATATTCAATAGAATTGAATATATATTTGAACTTCAGTAATTATTATCATATTTATTAAAAAGAATGAAAAATTAATCTTAATATGAAAGTATGAACTACTAAAGAGTTTAAATTTAAAAAATAAAAAAGTAAAAGATTATACTTTTAAAAAAATTATATATTAACGTCAATCTTTATTTAATAAATTAGTGACAATTATTAAAGATAAAACATATCTTTAATTATACTTAACTATTACCGGAGTTCAAATAAAGTTAACAAATTACAAATTTTGTAGTGTGATACTAAATGAAATTTATCCTAATATAAATTACTTTATTATCAATTGTATTTTTATTGTTTTTACTTAATTCTTAATCAATATATATATATATATATATATATATATATATATTTTCGATGTAAAATGAAAAGGATGAAAAATAAAAAAGTTATTATATTTCTTAATTTTTACGTGAAAACACATGAAAGAAGAGAATAAAGGAATAACTAGTGTATGAACTAAAAGAATTAAATATATAAATGCAAAAAATTCTTAAAGAAACGAGAGAGGGAAAAAAAAAGAATCAAAATAACAACCGAAGGAGGAGAAAAAATATCACATGTCTAATCAGTGTAAGGGGTGCGATGATATTTTATTGTTATTGTTCATTGAGACAATAAACAAAGATTTTGACTTCAAAATCTTTTTTAATAGTTTTCCTCTGTAGTTTTTTTTTCCCACTCTTTATCTGTTACTGTGATAAGATAAGATTACTTTCGTTTGAAATACCCTCCTAGTCTTAATTAAAACTTCAAGTTGCATTTCTCATACACGTTCAAACTACCAAAGCGAAATTTTACCATTTTTTTTTTTCAGTATATGCAATCACAACTTTCATATTAATTGATACATTCATTCTTAATCTTATCTATCTTGGTACATGATTCACACAAGAGATTATAAAAATGGACACGTTACGAAATTTGATTGAAGACTGTTATTTTCATTACAAAAAAAATATCCCCTATGTGCTTGGTAGGGATGGCAAGACAACGTTTGAAAAGAGTGAAAATCACGATATGATTACTTGGCAAAAGAATACAAAGAATGGAAAGAAAATGCATTTGACAACAAAGGAATGAAGATGAGATGAAAGTGCAATATCACGAGTCCAAACAAAAGAATTTTCAATAATTTCCTTTTCAGCTTTCTGTAGCCACCACTAACCAGTAAAAATCAAAACATTGGCACCCCATCCACTATAGCTTGTTCCTACCCTAGTTTTCACCTTCCCTTTTTGCATCTCTTGCTAATCAACTCTCTTAAGCCATTCTTAAGTGATTGTTTCATGTTTACAAACACCTAAAAAACCTTGGTGTTTGGATCAAGATAACTGAGTTTTAAAACCTTAGTATGTGACTGTGATGTTAGAGTGATCAAATGCTGATTACAGTCACAAAACTCCCCTGCATCAACTAAGATGGGGCAATTTGTTGAAAACACATTCTCTAAATCAAAACAATTAGAATTTGATAGGAGTGGCTTATAGGTCCCTCATTTCCAAAGCAGTGATGATTATAAAACTCCTTCAAATGTTTGGACTGACAAATAGAGCCAAGTCCCACACTTGGTCATTCCCATACTTTCCTCATCAATGGTTATCATCTGATACACTCTGTCAGTTCAAAAGAAAAGAACCAAAATGGACCAACCTCAAGCCACAAAAAGAAACTGAAACTGGGGTTACTGGTTCATTGGGACTTTTGACCATGCTCCAGCAGTCTTCATTTCTTGTTTTTCCTATACACTAAAAAATGGTTTATTAATAGTTATTCCTCAGACAAAAGCAAAACCATGTAGCAGTGTAACTTTGGTGTGTAATGAGAAAGAAAGAGGTGATGTCAAGTCATGTGTGAAGCAGAGAATTGCCTGCTCAGCCATATGAGCTGTTCTATTAAGTGCCTTCTTTATTGAAAGATGCTAAAGAGATAGACCCATTTGGAATATGACAGAATGTTTTTCATCCTCAGTTCCTCTTTGGCACTTTGCAGGTTCTGCTAGCTATTAGGCCCCAATTCCTCCTTATCCAAAGCAACTCTCACCCTTTTAAAGCTTATGTCAAAATCAAATTCCATTCAACACATCTAATAGTATTAATCTTCTCCTCACACTTCATTATCAACTCATAGCTTACACAACATCATTCACCTATTGAAAAAAACACTACCAACCCCCCCACATTATATTAATCAGATGGCAATAATTCCTCTACTTAGGTCACTATTTCGTGGCCATTAAGAAACACACCTCCATAGGTATATACAAAAAACTTGTGTTGGCGGGAGTTTGAACAAGTGAAGAAATGTCGCTTTCTAGTACTTGACCAAAACAAACTTTCTCGATTGTTATTGGATTCCCTTAACTTATTGCCGTGTCTATAGGGTTTGCAACTCCAATGAAATTAGATTAGGTAATCTCAATCTTTACTGTGTTTGAATTCAAACACATCAATACATAGCTTAAGCTAGTGTCACCATCATCACAAATTTGTTGAACACATAAATTGGGAAGATTGTAGAACAAAGTTCTGTGGGTTTGAATTAAATGTCATGATAAAGTACATGAAATGAGTGAGCCAAATGAGACTTTGGTTTTGATTAATATGTGCAATTATGTATATATATGGGCATACGTCATAATAAGTAGAAAGGTACAGTGAGAAGATAAGTGTATGATCACAATAGTGGTTTTCTGAACAGAAGCTTCTGCATCTTCAGTTACGTAAAATCAGTAGCATAATTTGAAGCAGTGATGAGCTGTTGAAAGCAAATACATGAGAGTGATAATAACATGGGATGGGAATATTATTATTATCTCAAAAGGGATACAGCAAAAGGACCAAACTATGGGAATATAAGGAGGGGCATAGGATTCCTAAACCTTTTTCTTTTGCAAGAGCGTGCTAAGTAGAAAAGATAGGGAGAGAAAGTGAGTGAAGTGAAAATCCACAGTCCATTGAAAAGGTGGCTCTAATATCAAAAGGATGGTTCCCACAAGGACGTAGGAATCCCAAGTAGACGAACCCCAACATCTACATAAAGCTAAAAATAGATAAAATATAATAGCATGAGCTTCAAATTCTGTTCCACACGTGGGGCCTTTGCTCCCTGTTTCTTTTTCATATGGGATCAATCAAAGAATATTTTTTTTTTCTTTTGTTCATTGCATTAAAAATGGAAATAAAGAAAAAGGGGGATTTTAGTAGGGTAGGGACATTGTTTCATGTTGTGCCAAGTTTGATTTTTGTTCATGCCACTTGTAATGCAATAAGCTATCTAGATTAGCCTAGTTCACATTCATTCTGTCAGCATTTTCAGCAGAAAATGGTTTCATTTTTCAAATATCTTCCACCATACTTAACAATTAACCCCAAAAATGAATTCTACAGATTTTAGGTAACAAATTGGGTCACTTAATGGGCAGTACCATTACAACAACAAAATCTCATTCATCAAATGATATCAGTCACATAAATCACACAACACCATTTAACTCAGCAACAGATCAAAGGTTTCAGAAATTTATTTGCTATTAAATTTCTCTTGACATTTTTAACCTCTCTTCTGCTCTCCTCTTCAGAAACAGAAAAGACCATTAATAACACAACTTTAAAATACCATCCAAATTGTTAATTGATCCTTTAGCATTATTGATTGTCCTTTCCATTAATTATCTGAAAAAGAAAATATCATCATCAACAAAATAGGACAAAGTGGTTCTGCTTTTCATTTTGCCATTTAGACAAAGATTAGACACCTTTGAACTATATATATGCATTTGGTCCTGCATTAGCAAGGAAAAGTGATATAAATTAGTTATCTCCACTCTTGTTCATATGGAAGATGACTATTAACTGAAAAGTAACCGTGAGACAGAACAAGGTAGTTTATAGTACTTGGGGGAGAGAGAAGAGGGAGGGATAACAAGCAATTAAATCACTGAGGAGCATTTGTAAAAAGTTTAGCTAGATGCCTGTACTTTTTTATTTTTGTTTTCGGTGTGTGTGGTTGTTGAACAATTTTCATAAAATGAAACTTTATATGTAGGGTAAAACACTCTTTCTTTTCCAGTCTTCTTTTTGGACCTTCTTGTCCTCTTTTTTGGTAAGTCCAAATTGGTTTAGCTAAAAGGGCATGATGAAGGAGCGTAAACAAATCCTAACAGCGGCTTTTAGAAAGAAAAGGAAAGGGATTAAGTTGTATTGAATAGCTTATCACTGGAATGTCAAAAAGAAAGCACAAACAACAAGACAAATTAATCTGTACTTAGCCAAAAATTAAACACAGTTCACATAGTGTCCCTGTTGAAAAGGCAGTTCACCAGACAAAGATGACCCCAGACACATTGCTTTTCTCATGCAAGAGTAACAAACGATCATAAAACGTGCTTAAGAAACCAAGAGTCTGAGATTATATATTATGTTCTTCAAGCATATTTGGACCCTGAATCCTCTCAATTAAAGCTGTGTTTGAAACTATATTGTTTAGTTTTATTCATACCACATATTCACATTCCCTTTGCTGGCTTTAATTTTGTTTTCCTCCCTTTTCCACATGCTTTTTGGTTTTGTTGTATTCTATTTCTGAGAGAATTTAAGACAGCGAATGATTACTTCCGCATTTATTGAAGAATATAGAGATCATATATCAAAATATATAACTTTCCAAAATTTGAAACGGCTAACGATAATAGGGGACCTGTATTTGGACAGTAAAACCAAATGAGGCCAAGCTAAAGCAAACTTTACACTCCATAAAACTACATTGCAACACAAGAAGTTGAAAGATGATATTCACTTTAGATTTTCTGCAGTTTCACTGTCCCAGATTGATATATGACCATACACGTATGCCATGTATAAGGGATGAAAGCAAGTCATAGTGAAAACAAAAGGTACATTCAGATTAACCAGATCTATTCCAAATAAAAGTGACCCCTCTGCTGTGACCTTTGTGGTCACTAGCAGGTGTAAAGTGATGAGATAGTGAATAAAACCAAAGGAAGAATAGAGTGAGTTGTGGTAAAAGTAAACCAGTGGCAGAAAATGTCTAGGGGACTCTCCATTAAGCTATTTAGATGAAAGTTATCATATGGTCATTGAATATTAGTAGTTAATGATTCACATCTATTTCTTTTTGTTAAGAATACAGTTTGGGGAGCCTGTGAAGAAAAGTCCCCACGTTTTTTTTCCTTTATGTCTTATTCATCCATTTTTTTAGTTTTCTTTTCCTAATTTTGGGCAAAAGAAATTAAGGGCTCAAAGAGTGGGGACACTTGGAGCTTAGCAATTGATTGGGTGGGTTTGACATGATGAAGGGCTAATAAAAAGAATATACATAAGACCCTCCCCATCCAATCAAATATCAATCTCTTTGGGAACTTGGGCCTCTCCACTCAGCTCCTAATAGTCTTTGCCATCATAATATTCATTTAATTTTGGAGTCATTAGCCTCCATCACACGGGTTGCTAATCTGTCTCTTGTGATTATATCAGAAACTCACCAATTCTTTTTGGCTTCAATATTGGCCATTTCTGTGTCACTTGGTTCTGAACTAAGCATATTTCTATGTTCAACTTGCATCTTTATTACTCTTGGACACATCACAATAATGGCACACAATCAATTTATAATTTCTGAAACATTCAACAAGTCTTTTGAAATGTTACAGATAAGCATGGAACCTAAAACATCACACATCATTAATGGGTCCTTAATAAACCTTCAATTAGCCAGAAAAAGCCAGTGGAATTATATCAATTTCCCCACTTGATTTATGATTATCTTGATTTTATATTTCATTGTGGATGGAGGGGTAGGAAATGTCCATCCAAATTAGGCTAGTGGGAAAAAAACCCTTCTAAAAAGTCTAGCGAACTGGCCATGGCATTTCAAAGGTTATAATCAATCAGTCCATTTTCTGAAGGGACCCCTGAATACTTAGCATATGCAATTTTGCCTAACTTTGCTGTACATGCCATGGCCATGACTATTAATTATGATTCTCAAAAAACAATATGAGGTGGGAGTTCAGACACTCAGAAAACGCCATTCCGCTCCCAAGTGCTCATTACAATCCCACAACAATGACCCAAATTCTCACCTCATCACTCCCTTTCTCTCTGTCTCTCTGTTTCCATGTCTCATCACCTATCCCTTTACTGTTCATGGTAAAAACCAGAACTGCTACGACCCTATTTATGTCTACTGCATAATAACCAACCATTTGGCCGGTGATTCAACCTTTTCAAATTATTATATTCTAAACCAGGGCTAATTATTTCTTTATATACACGCATCAAATATTGGTGCGTAATGTATAATATTAATAAAATTCAAATGCAATGCAAAGCAATGGGTCCGGTTACCCCTTGCGTGCGATTTGTCAAAGATTAAATCAATATCAACGCGTTTTAGCATCAACTTTATCATTTATTCATAACCCATTAGCACAAAGATTAACAATTAACAAATAGAATACATAATAAAAGATGAGGCTACATAGGGTTGATACGGTCAAGCCTGGACAAGGAGATAGGAGCAAGGACTAAGTGCCCATCTTCAATCAATAGCCGAAAAATGACAAATTTGTGGCTTGATGGATGGAAAGAGAGAGCCTTTTCCTCCTTTTTGAAAACTTCACAAACTAGGTTCATACTTCATACACTCGTACATATATATATATATATATATATATATATATATATATATATATATATATATATATATATATATATATATCATACTCGAGGGTGTGCTCAATTTGAAAAAAATTGAAACCTATTTGCTCTTTTCTGTTTGAACATTGGGTCATGTATGGTATAAGAAAAACAATTTTTCTTTTTTTCCATAGGGTTCCACCCAGTGACTGTATAAAATATCACCGACTATACCCTTATAACTACCCCTCTTTTGCACCCAATAATTTTGGTTTACTTTTTCATTTCCCTTTTTCACTCCAACTTCAGCTTCAGATTCCCTCTACTAAAAGCATATGTTTCTAAATGTTATCCACATTTTCTACTTCAGCTCCCTTTGTCTATCATTATCTTTACTCTTTTTCATCCTCTCTCTTTCTTGCACACGGATTCTTGATTTTGGTTTATGAATTTTGAATCATTGGTCAATTTTTTAGAATGTATATAACTTTGGTCTCTTTTCTAGTTCTTTGACAGTAACAAATGTCATCAAGTATTTAGTAAACTAAAATTAAGAAATTCTGTTTTGTTATTTTTTAAAATTATATAAAACAACTTTTTCCAATTATTTTTCTCTATATTTTCACAAAATCATTCATATAGAAAAATAAAAATTTAACTTTTCTAAATTAAAATATAAGTTCTGCTACGGTAAAAATGTCCTATTATTCTTATTAAATGAAAACATTACCATGACACGATTTGATTGCAAGAAATTATATAAAATTTTGATAAATATTTTTGACCAAGCAAACATATTTAGTTATTTTCGGAGATCATAGTTTCTAGATTCATTATTTCAATCATTGTAATTTTCAAGTATGAAGAAATTTCTCTCGTATTAAATTTCTTCCAAATATTAAGTTTGAACATAACAATGAAACTAACTTTACATATATTGATGAATTTAAAAGAAAATATAAAGATGAAGTTTGATAAAAAAATGAGAATTAAAAATACATCTTGTCATTTATTTATTTTGAAAAAAAAAAAAATCTTTGGTGGGTCCAATGTGTATGAGTAAAAAGACATGGGTTTTGGCAATGAATGAGAGTGTGAAGACAGGGGACAATGAGGTGGCCATTTTGTAGTTTTATGCCATTCTCAGGGCTCCATCACTTCCACATTCAAAACCCTAAATAATCTCTCTCTTTCTCTCTCTCTCTTTTTCATCTCTCCACGTGGCACACCCACGTCTTGTCCACGTAGGAAATGGTGGATCTTGGTAGGTAAAACCGTTTCTTTATGAAACCAACATGGAAAGTTAATTAAGATCGAAGGTTAGTCCCATAAAAAAAAAAAGGTTAATCCTATTATTTTCTTAACAAGTTTTCCCTTTATAATAAATAAGCTCATTAGGGTTTAGTGGGTTGCCTTTCTTTTTTCTACCAAAAATGTTTCAATTTTGATTAATGTAAGTCTAAATCTATCCTAAATTCCAGCGTTGTTAGGTTTAGGTCACTTCGCTGTGGGCTCATGCCAATACATCTCTTTCCGTCATGCTGTTTTATTATTTTTCAATTTAAAGCAAATAGCTTTCTTTCATGTTTATGGATAATTTAATTGACTTTAAGCTTTAATTGCGTCATTTATTGCATGGTTCTAATTATTGGATGTGATAACATAAAAATACACTTCCAACAAAAGATAACGTTAAGGAAATGTTTTAAAGTTTTAAGGTGTATTATGTTTGGAAGACATGCTATTGTTGGTCACTTCTAACAAAATGGAAGCGCTTAATTAGACCAAAAGTTGGACTTTTTATTATAAATGTAACGGTCGAATTTGAATTTCCATTTTTGCATTGGATCTTTTTTGACGCAAGACCTAGAATTAGGAAAAACAGTGAATATTTCTAACTTGAGGAACGTAGATTGTAGACTTTATACACATTTGTTTGTGTTGAAAGCAAATTCATTTGAAAAATATGACAATGGAGAGCATTTACAAGATAGTTTCTAAGGTAGGAGAAAATGTTAACCTTCCTTTACGAGAAGGAAGCGACAAAGAAACCTTGAAACGTTTGATGGGGAAATGTTTGATTGAACAAAACTTCTTGGAGAAATTTTTACCTAAAGTTTGGCATGAATATGACTTTTTCCTACGTTATATCTTATTGATTGATACTAAGGATAATTTTTCTTACTTTTATAAAGAAAGAAAATAAAATAAGTTCAAATTTTCAGACAAATTAAAATTCATTCATGCACATTAAATTATGAAAATAAAATAAAATAATACTTTTAAAAAACTGCATAAACTTATTTTAATTTATAAAAATTAACTTCTTCTTTTTTACGTTTTGAGTTTATATTGAGTTTATATATAATTATTGTTGAAAATTTAATCAAACTATTTCACCATCAAATTGGCATTAACGGATAGACGGTTGATTCACATGCACAAAATGTCCCACTTTGATTAAAGGTGGACTAACTCCAAAAGTAAAATGTTTGGGTTACAAATGTTGAATACATTAAAAAAATATAACGAAAGTGAAAAAGAATTCAGATATAAAAACGTTATTTAAAATACTTATCTTATTTTAAAGTTACAATACACAACTAAAATTTAGGATTAGAGTTGGTCTTTGCTATATAAGAAATAAGGTTAGAGTTGGTTTAAGAATGATAAAAAAAAAATCTTCTAATTATAAAATAGCTCTATTAATTTTTTTAATTAAGTCTAACCTAATTTTTAAACTAATTTTAACCTTATTTTTTACGTGTTAAAGTAAAACATAAATTGAATAATTATATTCTGATAATATAATTAGAGTCAATTTAAAAACGGTGAAAGAAATATATAATAAATATGTGAATTTTAATAAAAGTATATTATATATATAAAAAATTATATTTGGTTTCAATTTGAAGAGAAACTAAATTGAACAAAATTAAGAAAAATTGGAACTGAATTAAATATAAAATTTTGACATGTGATACTAACATTGACTTGACATGTGATATTGACACTGCTATGTGGTACGATGTTGATTTAACATGTGAATAATATTTTTTTAAATTAAGAACAAATTAAAATATATTAAAAGAAAATAAATAAAAACAAAACGATCACGGACTAATACGTGACATGCACTATTCACATTCTACTAACGATTTAAATATTATTACAAAAAAAGGATCAAATTGACCAAAATTGACAAAAATTGAGACTTTATTAAACACGAAAAAAAGAGAGAGGACCACATTGAACAAACTCGACGAAACTAGAGTAATATTTAAGCCTTAGTTTAATTGTTGATTTTTAAAATTTTTAGGACTAAAAATTATAATAAATTTATATAATATATTGTATAAAACTTATATGAAAAAAATGTAGTTTAGATCGATTGTATTATGAATTTGAGGTTTAGTAGGGGAAAGACCAGATTAGATAGATCTATCACTGGGGTCTTCCCCAGCTGACTACAAGATGAAGTGTGAGGGAGGGAGATGACATATGTTAACGTAGATCCTTATTCTGGTAAGGCGTCAAACCCGAATATTGATAAGTTCATAAGCTATTTAGGACTCATAACTTGACACCATGTTTCTATTATCATTTCATCTTGGGATGAGGTTGAAGTGATAGAGAAGAATCTCATATGACAAGATATTTAAGTAATTTAAAATCCCTTCAATACCACATAAATTAAGTTTTGTATTAACTTATTAATGAATAATTTTTTTAATGTTTCATCTTGTTATTTGTACAAAGAGAAGTGGAGATTCTAAGAGTGGGATCACGAGGAGAAGGACTTTATCTGTCATTGTGGACAGATATAAGACCTCAAGGTTTGCTTGACACGTAATATGCTTAGAAAGTTTATAGATGAGACTTTATGGCTAAAAGTAGTAGATGAGCAAGGAGGACTATATGTAGTTTCATGTTAATCAATGAGACTCTAGTTTGCAAGTTAGTTGATATATAGTTTTCGTAATTACATGCTTGCACACACACGCACACACTTACGCAAACCTTTTCCTATTTTCATTATTGTAGAAAAAAAATAGTCAAGGGAAAACTTCCATTGTTAATCTAATAAGTCTTTCTTATAGTCATTTTTTATGAACATACAGGAAAAAAGTTATCTATTATGTGTCTTTTTATAACTAGTTTTTAATTCTTGAATATCATAAATTTTCATTTCAGTAATTACATCTCCCGATATTTAATTAAATTTTGATAAATTACTTTTAAACTTAGTTTTTTGAAAGAAAAATAGTTATATTGATGAAGAATAAAAGAATATATTCATCTTTTTTAAGTGATAAAAAGGAAGCTATCTGTAAAGATGAAAACAACGTATCTTCAACTTCTTCACCTATTTTGAAGTATGATACTAATGATTCAAAGAATTATATATGAGAAGTCCTTTCTTAAGATTCAAAGAATTATAGATGAGAAGTTTGATATTAATTATTTCAAACGCGACCTCCTCGGAAAATGTCCTTAAATATGAGTCAAATAAATTAAATTATAAGAACTTATTTAAAATAGGGTTCATATCAAATACAACTTCAAAACTATCATTTTTTTTAATGAAAAACATCCAAAAATATTTCAATCTTATTAGTTTAAATTGCTTCCTTCTTGGCCAGAGTATTCCCCAGTTAGTGATTGAATTTATTATTTGTTATGTTATCTATTTAATTCAAAGCGAGTTAGTCATCTAGGGTCATATGTGTTTACTAGGCAAGGTTTTAGATCATGGAAAAGATTAATGTTGGAAAAAATTGTGCATTTTTCAGTCACATTGGAGATAATCCTTACTCAACTTGTGAAGACTTGTTAAATCAGTCTATACACATTAATAACATTATAAATGTTCAAAGTTTAGAATAAGTTTTCGAGAATTGTTTACTACTCAAAACTTCCACATACAATTCATTGGCTAACATTTCAAGTTTATGCATTTAGAGGCCATAAGGAAACACTAGAGTCAAGTAATAGAGATAACTTTCTTGAGATGATTAAACTTCTCGCATCATATAATGATAAGGTGGCACAAGTTGTGTTAGAAAATATTCAATATAACAATGCAAAATACACTTCTCGTCATATTCAAGATGAAATGTTGCATATTTTTTCTATAAAAGTAAGAAGTCATATTCAAAAAGAAATTGGATATTCTAAATTTTACATAATTGTTGATGAAGGAGCTCATGATGAATCTAGAAAATAGTAAATAGTGATTGTTTTTAGATTTGTAAACAAGGTTGGTAATATAAAAAAAATGACATTTTGATATTATGCATGTTAATGATATGATAATTGCCACTCCTAAAGGAATTAAGTTTCATTCTCTAGGCATAATCTTAATGTTTTCAATATCTACAATCAATGGTATGATGGTGCTAGTAATATGATAGGAGAATAGAATAGATTCTAAGTATTATTTTTTAATGAGAATTCTTATGTTGGATTTAATATTTTGTCTTTGTTTGAGTTTATGTTGGTTTTACACATGATAAAGAAATGATGGGAATCAACTTGTTTTGTCAAGCTTTACAGAAACAATCCTAGGATATACTAAATGTTATGTAATTGGTTTGTTCAACTAAAATTTTGATTCAAGTCGGGAGAAGTTGGTTGACAAAATTTATTGAAAGGTATGATATTGTTTTGAACAACATGACATTGATATTCCTAATTCTACTCTAATTACACATCATGATCTTTCTCGACATCAAAAAGATAATGTAATTACAAAACATCATTTCAGATTGAATATATTTTTTGTTACAATGAATAAGCAACTAGAAGAATTAAATGACATGTTTAGTAAACAAACAATGAAACTTTATCTGAGCAATGCTTTAATTCCTAAGTATACTTATAAATAAAGTTTTTAACATTGAGAGTATATGCATTTTTGTGAATAAATTTTATTCTTTAGATTTTAATGAACAAGAAAAAATTAATTTAAAATTTCAACTTCAACATTTTATTGAATTAAAATTTTAAATTAATATTCTTTTGTTCATTAAAATCTAAATAATGAAAATTTATTTACAAAAATACATATATCCTCTATGTTAACAACTTTACATGTATCCTTAAAAACTAAAAAATTACTTGAAGCCAATTTTAAACACTCTTTCTTTTATTTTTTTAAAAATCACTTTCTACCCTTTTTTTTTTGCCTACATTTCTTTGTTTCACTTCCTCACATTCACTCTTGAAAATTAAGAAAAATTAAACCCACCTTCCCTCCTGACTAAGATTCTATCTATTTCTAAAATATAGATATTTATTTTTGGTAAGTTTTAAATAATTGACATTAATTTCTTCTATGGTTTGCGGTAAAATGACATCTAGTAAAATGACATCGATCTTCTTTCTTATTTAAACTATACAAATTTAAATTATTAAGTTTTGTTTATAAAAAATATTTCATTTTTATTTGTTAAATATTTACTTTTTTATTTAAATTTTTGTTAATGTGATATTTAAAATAAAATAACAAAAAATATTTTCATTTTTTAAAAATATAAAAAAGTTGAGTGACGTATGTCAACAGTATAAGGAGAAAATTTTCTATTTAAAAACTTAAATATTTAATATATATATATATATATATATATATATATATATATATATATTTATAATATAATA
>Ga0209589_1004416_pt1 | contig 24283 bp, 7 predicted proteins | sample CowpeawhiteBW_FD_187525 | JGI IMG/M metagenome (GOLD analysis project Ga0209589, IMG submission 187525) | Root nodule microbial communities of legume samples collected from California USA - Cow pea white BW (SPAdes) (version 2) | ecosystem: Host-associated > Plants > Roots > Nodule | place: USA...
TTTTTGTAATTTATAACTAAACTTTTGATCCATAAGAAGTTCATCCCTTTGGATAACAAAAAAAATATTTTAATAAAGTTTAAAACTTTGTACGAAAACTAATAAGTCGCTCTCCACTTATTTTTTTATGATGCCCCACTCATTTACCCATTTTTTTCTTCAAGGCAGCCACCTAGAAAAAGTAATAAGGGATGATTTTTTTAACTTATGATCAAACTTGTGATACATAAGAAGTGAATCCCTTTGGATAATGAAAAAAAAATTGTTTAATAAAGTTTAAAACTTTGTACGAAAACTAATACGTAACTCTCCACTTATTTTTTTATTATGCCCCACTTATTTGCCCATTTTTTTCTTCAAGGCAGCTACCTAGTGAAAGTTATAAAGGTTGATTTTTTTAACTTATAATCAAATTTGTGGTACACAAGAAGTGCATCGCTTTGGATAATAATTAAGAAGTGATCACCATATTTTAACACTTTGTACGGAAACTAAAACGAAGCTCTCCACTTATTTGCCTATTTTTTTTGTTCAAGGCAACCACCTAGTGAAAGTAATAAGGGTTGATTTTTGTAACTTATAACGAAATTTTGATCCATAAAAAGTGCATCCCTTTGGATAACAAAAAAAATATTTTAATAAAGTTTAAAACTTTGTACGAAAACTAATAAGTCGCTCTCCACTTATTTTTTTATGATGCCCCAATTATTTACCCATTTTTTTCTTCAAGGCATCAACCTAGAAAAAGTAATAAGGGATGATTTTTGTAACTTATGATCAAACTTGTGCTACATAAGAAGTGCATCCCTTTGATAACAAAAAAAAAATTGTTTAATAAATTTTAAAACTTTGACGAAAACTAATACGTAGCTCTCCACTTATTTTTTTATAATGCCCCACTTATTTGCCCTTTTTTTTCTTCAAGGCAACCACCTAGGAAAAGTAATAAGGGTTGATTTTTCTAACTTATAACCAAAATTATGGTACACAAGAAGTGCATCCCTTCGGATAATAAATTTGAAGTGACCATCATATTTTAACACTTTGTATGCTCTCAACTTATTTGCCTATTTTTTTCTTCAAGGTAGCCACCTAGTGAAAGTAATAAGGGTTGATTTTTGTAACTTATAATAAAACTTTTGATCCATAAGAAGTGCATCCCTTTGGAAAATAAAAAAAAATATTTTACTAAAGCTTAAAACTTTGTCTGAATACTAATGCGTAGCTCTCCACTTATTTTTTTATTATGCCCCACTTATTTGCCTATTTATCTCCTCAAGACAACCACCTAGAAAAAGTAATAAGGGATAATTTTTGAACTTATGATCAAACTTGTGATACATAAGAAGTGAATCCCTTTGGATAATGAAAAAAAAATTGTTTAATAAAGTTTAAAACTTTGTACGAAAACTAATACGTAGCTCTCCACTTATTTTTTTTATTATGCCCCACTTATTTGCCTATTTTTTTCTTCAAGGCAGCCACCTAGTGAAAGTTATAAAGGTTGATTTTTGTAACTTATAATCAAATTTGTGGTACACAATAAGTGCATCCCTTTGGATAATAAACAAGAAGTGATCACCATAATTTAACACTTTGTACAGAAACTAATACATAGCTCTCCACTTATTTGCCTATTTTTTCCTTCAAGGCAACCACCTAGTGAAAGTAATAAAGGTTGATTTTTCTAAGGTATAATCAAACTTTTGATCTATAAGAAGTGCACCCCTTTGGATAATAAAAAAATATTTTAATAAAGTTTAAAACTTTGTCTGAATACTAATGCGTAGCTCTCCACTTATTGTTTTATTATGCCGCACTTATTTGCCTATTTTTTTCTTCAAGGCAGCCACCTAAAAAAAGTAATAAGGGATGAATTTTGTAACTTATGATTAAACTAGTGATACATAAGAAGTGCATCCCTTTGGATAACAAATCAAATTTTTTAATAAAAAAAACTTTGTGGTACATAAGAAGTGCATCCATTTGGATAATAAATAAAAAGTGATTACTTATTTGCCTATTTTTTTCTTCAAATTATAAAGGTTGATTTTTGTAACTTATAAATAAATTTGTGGTACACAAGAAGTGCATCCTTTGGATAATTATTAAGAACTGATCACGATATTTTAACACTTTGTACGGAAACTAAAACGAAGCTCTCCACTTATTTGCCTTTTTTTTTGTTCAAGGCAGCCACCTTGTGAAAGTAATAAGGGTTGATTTTTGTAACTTATAACGAAATTTTGATCCATAAAGACTGCATCCCTTTGGATAACAAAAAAAATATTTTAATAAAGTTTAAAACTTTGTACGAAAACTAATAAGTCGCCCTCCACTTATTTTTTTATGATGTCCCACTTATTTACCCATTTTTTTCTTCAAGGCAGCCACATAGTAATAGTAATAAGGGTTGATTTTTGTAACTTATAACCAAACTTGTGCTACATATGAAGTGCATCCCTTTGGATAACAAAACAAATTGTTTAATAAATTTTAAAACTTTGTACGAAAACTAATAGGTAGCTCTCCACCTATTTGTTTATTATGCCCCACTTATTTGCCTATTTTTTTCTTCAAGCGAGCCACCTAATGAAAGTTATAAGGGTTGATTTTTGTAACTTATAATCAAACTTTTGATGCATCAGAAGTGCATCCCTATGGATAATACAAAAAATTTAATAAAGTTTAAAACTTTGTACGAAAACTAATACATAGCTCTCCACTTATTTTTTTATGATGCCCCACTTATTTACCCATTTTTTTCTTCAAGGCAGCCACCTAGTAAAAGTAATAAGGGTTGATTTTTATAACTTATAACCAAACTTAAGGTACATAAGAAGTGCATCCCTTTGGATAACAAAAAAAAATTGTTTAATAAAGTTTAAAACTTTGTACCATAACTAATACGTCGCTCTCCACTTATTTTTTTATTATGCCCCACTTATTTGCCTGTTTTTTTCTTCAAGGCAACCACCTAGTGAAAGTTATAAAGGTTGATTTTTGTAACTTATAAATAAATTTGTGGTACACAAGTGCATCCCTTTGGATAATAAATGAGTAGTGATCACCATATTTTAACACTTTGTTCGGAAACTAAAACGTAGCTCTCCACTTATTTGCCTATTTTTTTGTTCAAGGCAGCCACCTTGTGAATGTAATAAAGGTTGATTTTTGTAACTTATAACCAAACTTTTGATCCATAAGAAGTGCATCCCTTTGGATAACAAAAAAAATATTTTAATAAAGTTTAAAACTTTGTACGAAAACTAATAAGTCGCTCTCCACTTATTTTTTTATGATGCCCCACTCATTTACCCATTTTTTTCTTCAAGGCAGCCACCTAGAAAAAGTAATAAGGGATGATTTTTGTAACTTATGATCAAACTTCAAACTTGTGACACATAAGAAGTGAATCCCTTTGGATAATGAAAAAAAATTGTTTAATAAAGTTTAAAACTTTGTACGAAAACTAATACGTAGCTCTCCACTTATTTTTTTATTATGCCCCACTTATTTGCCCATTTTTTTCTTCAAGGCAGCCACCTAGTGAAAGTTATACAGGTTGATTTTTGTAACTTATAATCAAATTTATGGTACACAAGAAGAGCATCCATTTGGATAATAATTAAGAAGTGATCACTATATTTTAACACTTTGTACGGAAACTAAGACGTAGCTCTCCACTTATTTGCCTATTTTTTTGTTCAAGGCAGCCACCTTGTGAAAGTAATAAGGTTTGATTTTTGTAACTTATAACGAAATTTTGATCCATAAAAAGTGCATCCCTTTGGATAAAAAAAATATTTTAATAAAGTTTAAAACTTTGTACGAAAACTAATAAGTCGCTCTCCACTAATTTTTGTATGATGCCATAATTATTTATCCATTTTTTTCTTCAAGGCAGTAACCTAGAAAAATTAATAAGGGATGATTTTTGTAATTTATGATCAAACTTGTGATACATAAGAAGTGAATCCCTTTGGATAATGAAAAAAAATTGTTTAATAAAGTTTAAAACTTTGTACAAAAACTAATACGTAGCTCTCCACTTATTTTTTTATTATGCCCCACTTATTTGTCTATTTTTTTCTTCAAAGCAGCCACCTAGTCAAAGTTATAAAGGTTGGTTTTTGTAACTTATAAATAAATTTGTGGTACACAAGAAGTGCATCCCTTTGGATAAGAAATAAGAACTGATCACTATATTTTAACATTTTATACGGAAACTAATATGTAGCTCTTAACTTATTTGCCTATTTTTTTCTTCAAGGCACCCACCTAGTGAAAGTAATAAAGGTTGACTTTTGTAACTTATAATCAAACTTTTGATCCATCACTACTGCATCCCTATGAATAGTAAAAAAAATTTATAAAGTTTAAAACTTTGTAGGAAAACTAATATGTAACTCTCCACTTATTTTTTTATTATGCCCCACTTATTTGCCTATTTTTTTCTTCAAGGCAGCCACCTAGTGAAAGTTATAAAGGTTGATTTTTGTAACTTATAAATAAATTTGTGGTACACAAGAAGTGCATCCCTTTGATAATAAATAAGTAGTGATCACGATATTTTAACACTTTGTACGGAAACTAAAACGTAGCTCTCCACTTGTTTGCCTATTTTTTTGTTCAAGGCAGCCACCTTGTGAAAGAAATAAGGGTTGATTTTTGTAACTTATAACCAAACTTTCGATGCATAAGAAGTGCATCTCTTTGGATAACAAAAAAAATATTTTAATAAAGTTTAAAACTTTGTACGAAAACTAATAAGTCGCTCTCCACTTTTTTTTTCTTATGATGCCCCACTCATTTACCCATTTTTTTCTTCAAGGCAACTACCTAATCAAAGTTATAAGGGTTGATTTTTTTTACTTATAATCAAATTTGTGGTACATAAAAAGTGCATCCATTTGGATATTAAATAAGAACTGATCACTATATTTTTATACTTTTTGTACGGAAACTAATAGCTCGTATCTTATTTGCCTATTTTTTTCTTCAAGGCAGCCACCTAGTGAAAGTGATAAAGGTTGTGGTACATAAGAAGTGCGTCCCTTTGGATAATAAAAATATTGTTTAATAAAGTTTAAAACTTTGTATGAAAACTAATACGTAGCTCTCCACTTATTTTTTTATTATACGCCACTTATTTGCCCATTTTTTTCTTCAATGCAGCCACCAAGTGAAAGTTATAAGGATTGATTTTTGTTACTTATAATCAAAAATTTATGCTACATAAGAAGTACCTCCCTTTGGATAATAAATTAGAAGTGATTACCATATTTTAACACTTTATACCAAAACTAATACGTAGTTCTCCATTTATTTGCCCATTTTTTTCTTCAAGGCAACCACTTAGTAAAAGTTATAAGGGTTGATTTTTGTAACTTATAACCAAACTTGTGGTACATAAGAAGTGCATCCCTTTGGATAACAAAAAAATTGTTTAACAAATATTAAAACTTTGTACGAAAACTAATACGTAGCTCTCCACATATTTGTTTATTATGCCCCACTTATTTGCTTATTTTTTTCTTCAAGGCAGCCACCTAGTAAAAGTAATAAGGGTTGATTTTTCTAACTTATAACCAAACTTATGGTACATAAGAAGTGCATCCCTTTGGATAATAAATAAGAAGTGATCACTATATTTTTACACTTTGTACGGAAACTAATAGCTCTTAACTTATTTGCCTATTTTTTTCTTCAAGGCAGCCACTTAGTGAAAATGATAAAGGTTGATTTTTGTAACTTATAATCAAACTTGTGGTACATAAGAAGTGCGTCCCTTTGGATAATAAAAATATTGTTTAATAAAGTTTAAAACTTTGTACGAAAACTAATACGTAGCTCTCCATTTATTTGTTTATTATGTCCTACTTATTTGCCTATTTTTTTCTTCAAGGCAGCCACCTAGTGAAAGTTATAAGGGTTGATTTTTTTAACTTATAATCAAATTTGTGGTACATAAGAAGTCTATCCCTTTAGATAATAAATAAGAAGTGATTACCATATTTTAACACTTTCAACGGAAACTAATACGTAGCTCTCCACTTATTTGCCTATTTTTTTCTTCAGGACAGCCACCTCGTGAAAGTAATAAGGGTTGATTTTTGTAACTTATAATCGAACTTTTGATCCATAAGAAGTGCATTCCTTTGGATAATAAAAAAATATTTTAATAGTTCAAAACTTTGTCCGAATACTAATGCGTAGCTCTCCACTTATCTTTTTTTATTATGCCCCACTTATTTGCTTATTATTTTCTCCAAGGCAGCCACCTAGAAAAAGTAATAAGGGATGATTTTTGTAACTTATGATCAAACTTGTGATACATAAGAAGTGCAACCCTGTAGATAATGAAATTTTTTTTTAATAAAGTTAAAAACTTTGTACGAAAATTAATACCTAGCGCTTTACTTATTTGTTTATTATACCGCACTTATTTGCCTATTTTTTTCTTCAAGGCAGCCACCTAGTAAAAGTTATAAAGGTTGATTTTTGTAACTTATAATCAAATTTGTGGTACACAAGAAATGCATTTGGATAATAAATACGGAGTGATCACCATATTTTAACACTTTGTACAGAAACTAATACGTAGCTCTGCACTTATTTGCCTATTTTTTTCTTCAAGGCAGTCACCTAGTGAAAGTAATAATGGTTGATTTTTGTAAGTTATAATCAAACTTATGGTACATAAGAAGTAATAAAGTTTAAAACTTTGTACGAAAGCTAATACGTAGCTCTCCACTTATTTGCTTATTATGTCCCACTTATTTGCCTATCTTTTTCTTCAAGGGAGCCACCTAGTGAAAGTTATAAGAGTTAATTTTTGTAACCAACAAATGTGTGGTACACAAGAAGTGCATCCTTTGGATAATCAATAAGAGGTGATCACCATATTTTAACACTATGTACGGAAACTAAAACGTAGCTCTCCACTTATTTGCCTATTTTTTTTTTCAAGGTAGCCACCTTGTGAAAGTAATAAGGTTTGATTTTTTGTAATTTATACCGAAATTTTGATCCATAAAAAGTGCATCACTTTGGTTAACAAAAAAAATATTTTAATAATGTTTAAAACTTTGAACGAAAACTAATAAGTTGCTCTCTACTTATTTTTTTATGATGCCCCAATTATTTACCCATTTTTTTCTTTAAGGCAGCAACCTAGAAAAAGTAATAAGGGATGATTTTTGTAACTTATGATCAAACTTATGATACATAAGAAAAGAATCCCTTTGTATAATGAAAAAAAATTGTTTAATAAAGTTTAAAACTTTGTACGAAAACTAATACGTAGCTCTCCACTTATTTTTTTATTATGCCCCACTTATTTGTCAATTTTTTTCTTCAAGGCAGCCACCTAGTTAAAGTAATAAAGGTTGATTTTTGTAACTTATAACAAAACTTGTGGTACATAAGAAGTGCATCCCTCTGGATAACAAAAAAAAATTGTTTAATAAATTGTAAAACTTTGTACGAAAACTAATACGTTGCTCTCCACTTATTTCTTTATTATGCACCACTTATTTGCTTATTTTTTTCTTCAAGGCAGCAACCTAGTAAAAGTAATAAGGGTGATTTTTGTAACTTATAACCAAACTTGTGGTACATAAGAAGTGCATCCCTTTGGATAATAAATAAGAAGTGATTACCATATTTTAACACTTTCAACGGAAACTAATACGTAGCTCTCCACTTATTTGCCTATTTTTTTGTTCAAGGCAGCCCACCTTGTGAAAGTAATAAGGGTTAATTTTTGTAACTTATAACCAAACTTTTGAGCCATAAGAAGTGCATCCCTTTGGATAACAAAAAAAATATTTTAATAAAGTTTAAAACTTTGTATGAAAACTAATAAGTCACTCTCCACTTATTTTTTTATGATGCCCCACTTATTTACCCATTTTTTTCTTCAAGGCAGCCACCTAGAAAAAGTAATAAGGGATGATTTTTGTAACTTATAATCAAACTTGTGGTACATAAGAAGTGCATCACTTTGAATAATTAAAAAAATTGTTTAATAAAGTTTAAAACTTTGTACGAAAACTGATACGTAGCTCTCCACTTATTTTTTTATTATGCCCCACTTATTTGCCTAATTTTTTCTTCAAGGCAGCCACCTAGTGAATGTTATAAAGGTTGATTTTTGTAAGTTATAAATAAATTTGTGGTACACAAGAAGTGCATCCCTTTGGATAAGAAATAAGAACTGATCACTATATTTTAACAATTTGTACGGAAACTAATACGTAGCTCTTAACTTATTTGCCTATTTTTTTCTTCAAGGCCACCTAGTGAAAGTAATAAAGGTTGATTTTTGTAACTTATAATCAAACTTTTGATCCATCACTAGTGCATCCCTATGAATAGTAAAAAAAATTTATAAAGTGTAAAACTTTGTACGAAAAGTAATACATCGCTCTCCACTTATTTTTTTAGTATGTCCCACTTATTTGCCCATTTCTTTCTTCAAGGCAGCCACCTAGTGAAAGTAATTAGGGTTGATTTTTGTAACTTATAATCAAACTTTTGATTCATAAGAAGTGCATCCCTTTGATAATAAAAAAAATATTTTACTAAAGCTTAAAAATTTGTCTGAATACTAATGCGTAGCTCTCCACTTATTTTTTTATTATGCCCCACTTGTTTGCCTATTTTTTCTTCAAGGCAGCCACCTAGTAAAAGTAAGAAGGGTTTATTTTTGTAACTTATAATCAAACTTGTGGTACATAAGAAGTGCATCACTTTGGATAATTAAAAAAAATTGTTTAATAAAGTTTAAAAGTTTGTACAAAAACTAATACGTAGCTCTCCACTTATTTTTTTTATTATGCCCCACTTATTTGCCCATTTTGTTATTCAAGGCAGCCACCTAGTGAAAGTTATAAAGGTTGATTTTTGTAACTTATAATCAAATTTTTGGTACACAAGAAGTGCATCCCTTTGGATAATAAATAATAAGTGATCACCATATTTTAACACTTTGTACAGAAACTCTAATACATAGCTCTCCACTTATTTGCCTATTTTATTTTTCAAGGCAGCCACCTAGTGAGAGTAATAAGGGTTGATTTTTCTAAAGTATAATCAAACTTTTGATCCATAAGAAGTGCATCCCTTTGGATAATAAAAAAAATATTTTAGTAAGGTTTAAAACTTTGAACGAAAACTAATAAGTCGCTCTCCACTTATTTTGTTATGATGCTCCACTTATTTACCCATTTTTTTCTTGAAGGCAGCCATCTAGAAAAAGTAATAAGGGATGATTTTTGTAACTTATAATCAAATTTGGGATACATAAGAAGTGAATCCCTTTAGATAATGAAAAAAAAATTGTTTAATAAAGTTTAAAACTTTGTACGAAAACTAATACGTAGCTCTCCACATATTTTTTTATTATGCCCCACTTATTTGCCCATTTTTTTCTTCAAGGCAGCCACCTAGTGAAAGTTATAAAGGTTGATTTTTGTAACTTATAATCAAATTTGTGATACACAAGAAGTGCATCCCTTTGGATAATAAATAAGAAATGATCACCATATTTTAACACTTTGTACAGAAACTAATACATAGCTCTCCACTTATTTGCCTATTTTTTTCTTCAAGGCAGCCACCTAGTAAAAGTAATAAGGCTTGATTTTTCTAAAGTATAATCAAACTTTTGATCCATAAGAAGTGCATCCCTTTGGATAATAAAAAAAATATTTTAATAAGGTTTAAAACTTTTTTTGAATACTAATGTGTAGCTCTCCACTTATTTTTTTATTATGCCCCACTTATTTACCCATTTCTTTCTTCAAGGCAGCCACCTAGAAAAAGTAATAAGGGATGATTTTTGTAGCTTATGATCAAACTTGTGATACATAAGAAGTGAATCCCTTTGGATAATTAAAAAAAAAATTTAATAAATTTTAAAACTTTGTACGAAAACTAATACGTAGCTCTCCACTTATTTGTTTATTATGCCCCACTTATTTGCCTATTTTTTTCTTCAAGGCAGCCACCTAATGAAAGTTATAAGAGTTGATTTTTATTACTTATAATCCAATTTGTGGTACATAAGAAGTGCATCCTTTGGATAATAAATAAGAAGTGATCACTATATTTTATTACTTTGTACGGAAACTAATACATAGCTCTCTACTTATTTGCCTATTTTTTTCTTCAAGGCAGTCACCTAGTGAAAATAATAAAGGTTGATTTTTGTAACTTATAATAAAACTTTTGATCCATAAGAAGTGCATCCATTTGGATAATAAAAAAAATATTTTAATAAAGTTTAAGACTTTGTACGAAAACTAATAAGTAGCTATCCGCTTATTTTTTTATTATGCCCAACTTATTTGTCCATTTTTTTCTTGAAGGCAGCCACCTAGTAAAAGTAGGAAGGGTTGATTTTTCTAACTTATAACCACACTTGTGGTACATAAGAAGTGCATCCCATTGGATAACAAAAAAATATTATTTAATAAATTTTAAAACTTTGTACCAAAACTAATACGTAACTCTCCACTTATTTGTTTATTATGCCGCACTTATTTGCCTATTTTTTTCTTCAAAGCAGCCACCTAGTGAAAGTTATAAGGGTTGATTTTTGTTACTTATAATTAAATTTGTGGTACATAAGAAGTGCATCCCTTTGGATAATCAATAAGAAGTGATCACTATATTTTAACACTTCATAGGCAAACTAATACGTAGCTCTCAACTTATTTGCCTATTTTTTTCCTCAAGGCAGCCACCTAGTGGCAGTAATAAAGGTTGATTTTTGTAATTTATAATCAAACTTTTGATCCATAAGAACTGCATCCCTTTGGATAATAAAAAATAATATTTTACTAAAGCTTAAAACTTTGTCCGAATACTAATGCGTAGCTCTCCACTTATTTTTTTATTATGCCCCACTTATATGCATATTTTTCTCTTCAAGGCAGCCACCTAGAAAAAGTAATAAGGGGTGATTTTTGTAACTTATGATGATACATAAGAAGTGAATCCCTTTGGATAATTAAAAAGAATTGTTTAATAAAGTTTAAAACTTTGTACAAAAACTAATACGTAGCTCTCCACTTATTTTTTTATTATGCCCCACTTATTTGCCTATCTTTTTCTTCAAGTCAGCCACCTAGTGAAAGTTATAAGGGTTGATTTTTGTAACATATAAACAAATTTGTGATTCACACGAAGTGCATCCCTTTGGATAATAAATAAGAAGTGATCACCATATTTTAACACTTTGTACGAAAACTAAAACGTAGCTCTCCACTTATTTGCCTATTTTTTTGTTCAAGGCAGTCAGTCACCTTGTGAAAGTAATAAGGGTTGATTTTTGTAACTTATAACCAAACTTTTGATCCATAAGAAGTGCATCTCTTTGGATTACAAAAAAAATATTTTAGGTTTAAAACTTTGTACGAAAACTAATAAGTCGCTCTTCACTTATTTTTTTATTATGCCCCACTTTTTTTCCCATTTTTTTCTTCAAGGCAGCCACCTAGTAAAAGTAATAAGGGTTGATTTTTGTAACTTATAACCAAACTTGTGGTACATAAGAAGTGCATGCCTTTGGATAACAAAACAAATTGTTTAATAAATTTTAAAACTTTGTACGAAAACTAATACCTAGCTCTCCACTTATTATGTCCCACTTATTTGCCTATTTTTTTCTTCAAGGCAGCCACCTAATGAAAGTTATAAGGGTTGATTTTTATTACTTATAATCCAAGTTGTGGTATATAAGAAGTGCATCCCTTTGGATAATAAATAAGAAGTGATCACTATATTTTAACACTTTGTAGGGAAACTAATACATAGCTCTCCACTTATTTGTTTATTATGCCGCACTTATTTGTCTATTTTTTTCTTCAAAGCAGCCACCTTGTGAAAGTAATAAGGGTTGATTTTTGTAACTTATAACCACACTTGTGGTACATAAGAAGTGCATTCTATTGGATAAGAAAAAAAAATTGTTTAATAAATTTTAAAACTTTGTACGAAAACTAATACGTAACTCTCCACTTATTTGTTTATTATGCCGCACTTATTTGTCTATTTTTTTCTTCAAAGCAGCCACCTAGTGAAAGTAATAAAGGTTGATTTTTGTAACTTATAATCAAACTTTTGATCCATAAGAAGTGCATCCTTTGGATAATAAATAAGAAGTGATCACTATATTTTAACACTTTGTAGGGAAACTAATACATAGCTCTCCACTTATTTGCCTATGTTTTTCCTCAAGGCAGCCACCTAGTGAAAGTAATAAAGATTAATTTTTGTAACTTATAATCAAAATTTTGATCCATAAGAACTGCATCCCTTTGGATAATAAAAAAAATATTTTAATAAAGTTTAAAACTTTGTACGAAAACTAATACATAGCTCTCCACTTATTTTTTTATTATGTCCCACTTATTTGCCTTATTTTTTCTTCAAGGCAGCCACCTAGTAAAAGTAATAAGGATTGATTTTTGTAACTTATAATCAAACTTGTGGTACATAAGAAGTGCATCCCTTTGGATAATAAAAAAAATTGTTTAATAAAGTTTAAAACTTTGTACGAAAACTAATACGTAGCTCTCCACATATTTGTTTATTAAGTCCCTACTTATTTGGCTATTTTATTCTTCATGGCAGCGACCTAGTGAAAGTTATAAGGGTTGATTTTTGTTAGTTATAATCCAATTTGTGGTACATAAGAAGTGCATCCCTTTGGATAATAAATAAGAAATGATAACTATATTTTAACATATGAAAACTAATACGTAGCTCTCCACTTATTTGTTTATTATGTCCCACTTATTTGCCTTTTTTTTTTTCAAGGCAACCACCTAGTGAAAGTTCTAAGGGTTGATTTTTTTAACTTATAATCAAATTTATGGTACATACACTACAAAAAAATCATTATTTAGTGGAGGTTTTTTTTTTCGATCTATGGAGGTTTTCACCCTCTGCAAATTAATTTGCGGGGGTTTTTTAAACCTCCATAGTTAAAGTTGTCACAAGCTATTTGTGGATGTTTTGAGTGACCCCTGGTATCCAAGTTATATTGCAGAGGTTATGTTGTGGAGGGTTTTAACTAGGGATGTCAACGGGGCGGGTAGGGTACGGATACTATGATACCCGTACCCACCCCGTTAACATGCGAGTATCAAAAATACACATACCCGCGGATAGCGGGTATCCATTTTTAATATCCATTTCCTACTCGTTGCGGGTTTTATCCGCGAATATCCGCGTATACGGATTTTTTTGACATCCCTAATTTTAACCTCTTCTATTGGTGTCTATTATTTTGTGGAGGTTTAAAGCCTCCTTTATTTGTAATTACCCACCTGCAATTATAATTTATCAATTAATGAAATTATCTTTATAATAATAAATAAATAAAATTTGTAAATTTGTAAAGTACACAAAAATTAACCAAAATTAATTTTATTGATGATTTGATAAAGTATTAACAATTACAATGTAAATATATAAAAAGTACATAATTTTGAAAAAAGAAAATACATAATGTTATAAATATAAAAACTTTGGGTTTAGAGTTTAAAGTTATTCAAACAAAGATTAATCTATTGATCCCTTCATTGTTCCTCTTCCTAATCGTATGTCGATTCTTTCTAAAAAGAGAAAGATAACTCTTTCAATCCAACTACACCTATTTAGCCACCATCCAACAATCTTTCCTCTAACATACCTCATTTTCCGGCTCAGATTCACATTTTTTGTCATTTCCCAAAATAGGGTGTCCAGATTCTCACAAGCATTTACACTGTCCCTTCTCCACCAGCCCTTTCATTACTACAGTTGATATATCCCAAAGTCAAAATACATTCACTACCTCTTGGATAGCACTTGCATTAATATTTGAAAATTTAGATTAATTTTTCCAACAATTTCAACCATGTCAATTACCAAGAGTGACATATCCCTCATACAGCAATAAAGGATGAGGTATCCCAAGAGTGTAAGGACTCAATAGCATTAGGAAGGCCATACAAAAAAGAAACTTGGAAGAGACAAGTGATTGAGTAATATACCTTTCTATCTGAAATTGAATTCCTAGAAGCAGCCTTGCTCATGATGTTTTTGTAGTATTGTGTAAATGGAGTGTTACCATTTCGTTTTTCAACCTGCCAAATCAGATGTTTGATTAGTTTAGTCACACAAATATGACTGACTCAAAGATGAATTTAAGGGACAGATAACCTGAAGAAATGATTCAACGGACTGATGATCCTTTGGTGAAAAAGGCACCTCTTCTCTTTTCTTCTGCACAAAGTCAATATTTATCTCCACCTGAATTTACCCAACACAAACAGAAAACGGAAAAAGAGATGGATGAGACGGCTATATTTAAATTTTGTTTTTTTAAAAAAGGACAAAGGGAAGGGCAAAAATGCTTAAACATCAAGCAAGGGAAGGCTGCCAAGAAATGACATACAACACAAGTTTATCTACACTCTTAACAGAACTTACAGCTATGATAGCCAGTTTGCTATGTGATAGTGATTTAAAGATTCAACTAGCCTTACATGCATTCAATTAAATCTCAAAGTTCAAGATGGCATGTAATATACTCTAAATAGACAGACATGAAAACATGATTGTTTTCTCACCTGGTCAATGAAACGCTTGATAACACGTCTGAAACTCTCAGTAGAAGTTTTCTCAAAGACCTTCTTTAGGTGTATAAGTGGAGCTGTCGCTAGCTCAGGAAAAGATATATGATAACTCCATTGAGCAAAGTGCTCTGAAAGGAGTTCAATCGCGGATAATACACACTCTTCTTGAAAGCCACGTGATTTTAACCAATGCTTTGGAAGCTGCATTAAATTTAAACTGTAAACTACAATGAAGTAGATGGTCCAAATATGTGCTAAGAATTCAGAGGCCGTGTGATATTGGATAAGTATAATTTTTTAAACTAGAAAAATTAATAAGTTGGGGGCGAGGGGGCTGTTAAATTCATCTCTGACCTTTACAGTAGACATAGGTTGCAATACTTTGCCAGGTTTCCCACTATCCTTGGCAATTTTGTATTCTAAAACATCCAGCACCAACGATGTAACAGGGATGAAAACCCCACTAGAACCAGAAAGATTATTAAGCCATTGGATACATCTGAGTCTCAGTGGTAAATATCTAGGCCCGGGAAACAGGAGGGCAACTCCATTTATAATCTGTACAATCATATAAAGCAATGGCTGAAGATCATAGTCATGTATGCTAGCTGATATTAATGTAACCCACATATCAATGCAATTGATGTACTGCCAACTGCAAATTGTTTTAACCACCTCCGTATACAAAATATAAGGCAAAATATCAGAAAATTTACCTCACCATGGTAATATAATACTTGCGTGGAAAGTTAATTCGTCAATTGAATGTTTCATTAAACATAACATTAATAAAAGGAGGCCATCAATATTAAAATTGTTTGAAGCTTACTTTCTTCTTGGTTTGCCACCCTTTCTGCAATATCTTACCCAGATGCAATATACATGTCATTGCTTTGTTTGATGACTTTTGCATATCTAAACAACACAGCTCCACAAAGGAATTCCTTAGAAAACGAATATGTTCAAACTTTCGCTCAACAGATTGAGAGTTACTAATAAAGGCTTTGTATGTTTTGACAAAGCAGAAGTCGAACCAGTTAGAGCTAGACATAGAAGCTATATCTTGTATAATGAGAAAGGAGTGTGATGATAGAGACCCATCACCCGTTGCCCACAAATGAATAGAAATCTGCAATAGATTCAAGTGCAAGTTAAGGAAGATCTCATGTCATGAGATTGGCATTACACACATCTTGGCCAAAAGGTCAAGAAGGTACATATATAAAATCTTCCTTTAAACACAAACCACAAATATAGTATCAATAGAATCAAATCATGGTCATCCAGGCATCAACCAAATTGGATGGAACATATTGCTATTACTAGAAATTAACGCCAAGACAGTTTGTATGACAGAGAGACATTTTATTCCTCTTCAAACAAAAATTGTGGGTACAAAATTTAAGAATACCTTAAGAAGATTGCGCAGTAAAGATGGAAATGCACACAGAAAAATGATTGAAGTTCTGAGCCCACAAATCGAGAAGGCCAATAATTCAGAGTCAGTGACCTGGTTCAGGAGAAACACGGTACTTCTTAAGTATGACTTAATAAGCGGTCTAAGAGACAACCACTTTGGTGTATTCTTTAGGTCCAAAACAGCTTCCTTCCTAGAACTAGTGTTCGATATTCCCAATAGCCTCCTAAATGTAGCATCAGCCTCTTGTAGCATGAACAGTATTATCTTGCAGAAAGTTTCACTCTTCTGAATGCCATCAGAAAAGACACAACCACTGACACTGGTTGCTTCAGAATCATTGTGGCATGCTTCCCTATAAGCATTTATGAGACAAGTAAGAGCAGCAACACTATTCTGTTCTTTGACCAGTTTACACAATGAATAAACAGATGCACTTGTCAAATGTTTACCCACGTGAGAACATGCATTATTGCTATCAAGTGGCTGCACCAGACCTAAATTTTTTCCATCATCCGAACCCTGAACCACATAAATAAGAAAACAGTCAATTTTTCATTAATAGAAGTGATAATTGGATAAAAAGTTCAAAGTTCAAAGTTAGAGAACATGAAATGACAACATATACATGGAAATAGTAGCTCTACTATTTAGTATATTACTTGAGAACAAAAATATGGGTAAGGGTGCTTGAGAAATGATGATCTCTCAAAAGATTCAAGTAAATGTGTGTTCTTACTCCATATACAAAAGTGAAGACATTGAAGATTGTTCAAGACCAAAAAGACATCAACATAATTTATGAACTAACCCACACTTCCCTTCAGCAACAAATCCAAGAGGTTGGTCCATGTAAATTTCCTCATCTAGGTCACCATAAAAAGAAAGGTAATTTTTATCCAATTAATAGAGAGGCCACTGGTGAAATGCAGCCATGGCAAAGAAGAGTTGAACAGTGGTAATTTTGTCCACAGGAGAAAAAGTATCACCATATTCAAGACCTTATATATGTGTATCCTTATACTAGCTTTGAGGCGATTACCATCTGGCTTAACTTTAATGGTGTAAACCCACTTACATCCAACTATCTTTTGAGGTGGAAGAGTCGTTAGCTCCCATGTGTTATTCTAATCAAGAACCTATATTTCAACAATCATAGTTTATCTCCATCTATGATGATCAGGTGTTTCATGTACACATTTAGTTATGGTGAAAACACAAATAAGACAAAGGGGGTGAGAGGAGAATGAAGGAGACAATCAATGATAACTTGAACTAAATGATATTTTTCCTTTCTGTTGTACTAATTTTGTGAGGTGTTTGAGGATAGGTAGACTAATGCAAAAGGTCGTGCATTAAAAGAGTAAAAAGCCAAGAGAGAAGTATTCTTTAGCATTATCTCTCCTCAAAATCTTGATAATTTGCACAAACTGATTTTTATTTCATTAAGACACAAAGATAAACAAAAGTTCATATCAATCTTTCGTTAATTAAAACCCAAGTCTAGAGTGTTCATCTATAAAAAAATATCTAAACCCAAAATAAGTGATGTGACTTGGATTCCAGATGTAAGAATGAATTGTGGAAAAAGCAAAGTTAGATCTTGTTTCAGTTCTCTTTGGAAAAGGTGATCTAACATTTTTCCCTCGCTGACATTACTTATTCTAAGACTTCATCTTTGGTAACCTTCAGAAGTTTATCAATTTTGATAAGTGTGGATAACTCAAATGCTCTTGTAAAAGTTTAGAAGATGCAGAACACGGGAACACATAAGGGTTGGTTTCAAGATAGTATAGTCCTCTAGATTCATGTCCTCCACCAATCAATTGACCCATACCACATTTTTCTATAGTCAAAAAATTAGCATTAAAGGTTAATAAACAATCTAATCACTTTATTAATTGACACAGAGAAATTTGGTTAAAAGGGCAAGTAGAAGAAACAAGGATCACAATTATGGTTTAAGGGAGAAAGTGAGACTTGACTAACCCCCTAGGAAACAACTTTGGACCCATTAGGGAGACTTAACTAACTTCCGAGCTAAATCAATAGAATGAGGAACTCTAGGATTAATAGAATGAGGAACTCTAGGAGAAGAAATGGAAGAGAGCAAGGAAGTATTACCATAAATAAGATCAAAAGCACCTAAATCAAGTATGCATGGACTTTGACTTTCAACGGTTTGAGAAATGTAAGTTGAGTACAAACCAAGCAGTGTGAATGGTTGAGCTATTGGATTTTAACCCTAGATATTCCAGATATTCTTCATCAAAAGACTGTGGTTCAAGTTCAACAATCTAAAATTTCGAGACATTGTCTGTCTTGTCAAGATAACCAAGCAAAGACAAGCAATTCTCTTATGTGTATGGTCCATCTTCTTAAAATAAAAACATTGAAGACCTTAGTGACCATTACAGCCTCCCCTTCCCCGAGTAGACACAATGGCAGATGATTCAAAAAATTCATGTAGATTTCTAATTAGGGTGGGAACATGAGGGGGCCATGTTCTTACACTCTCCACCAAAGGAACTTCTACACTGATAAGGATTTAATCCAGAACACTATCAAAATTTTGGTTCATGATTTTAATCTGCAATAAAAACTTCTAAGAACACCTTCAAGTGCTCAATTGGGAATTGGGCTTCGACATTGAAATAAATCCATGATGTGTTTGTTTAAGAGATGCCAGTTTATAAACAAAATCATAAAATCATTGAATATCATTTAAAATATACCTAGTCTTGTTTCAAAAGGAGTTATAAGTTTTGAACGTTCAGAGAGTTTCCATGGGTTTCACAAATCACCAGAACAAAGGACAATGCTGAAAACCCATCTTGCATTGCACATTTTCTAGTGATATTTCAGTACTCTCCTTTTCCAAGTGATCATGGAAACCTTGGCCAAAGAAGCAAAGCTCAAAATTGATGTAGACCAAGAGAGGTAGTTATTTCCATTAAACTTTTTTTAAGTAATTATGGGAGTTCTATAAAAAAGTGATGGCAAGTCCAAAAGACATTTAGAAGAAGGAAAAACGTAAAATAAAGGGTCCCCAAGAGGTGTTTTATGGTTTGCACTTCCACCAGCAATGGAGAATCAGAAAAGTAGATACAAAGGACTACAAAGGCCAACAACAGATGCCCACAGGAGATAATGGCAATGGTTGGCAACAACAGATGGTGGCCGATGAGAACAGTAGCAAACAACAGCTTCTCGTCGAACAATAACAACTAGAGCAGGATCAACCCACTCTAATACCACTGTGACAATGAAAATATGAGAAAAAGGATGCTTGAGAAATGATCTCTCAAAAGATTCATATACATGTATATGATATGTGTGTTCTTACATCAAACATATAAAAGGGAATATACAAAAGGTCTGCACCTAGGACTCTAGGTGACAGATAGGTACAATAAAAACAACTTTCAGCTTTTACAAAGTTGGTCAGAAGTTAAGTAAAAATATTCTAAAAGTAAAAATTATTGGGCATAGCTTTCCTCTGAGCTAAATTCTTGCAATAAAACATGAAATTCACTAAACATTAAAAAGTATTATAGACAACAACGTATAATTCTATATGATGCAGAAAATTTTCAAAATTTGGGAAAGTAGTTGATCTTTATTATAGTTAGAACGCCCAGTGACAGGTCCAAATCTGATAAAAGGAAGTGATCAAAAATGACCTGGAACTCTCCCTTCTATTGAATTTCCAAAATACAAGCTACTCCTCTCTCTTGCCCCTCCCACCATTCAATAACTTCGGTTTTAGTTAGCTACCTCCCTTGATACTTCGCTACTTTGAATAATGCCCATTGATTCTTGGCTGCTCAACCGATTCCTCCTTCTAAGACCTTATTTGTTGTATTGTAAGCCATTATCATACTCCCATAAAGATTTCCAATTCCTCTACAAATACTATGAAATAGAAATGTGAGGTTGGAATCTCAGATAACACTATGACATTCAATTGTAACACAGTCCATCAATGAGTGCATGTTTCTATAACACCTCACCATGCCAAGAAGGAAAAACTAACCACTTAGCAAATCTAACAAATAGTCTACACCGCAATTGTCACACAAGCAAATTCAACCACAAATTCATGCACATATTCCAAGTAACTTTCTTGCCAATGCTAAATAAGGCATAAGTCTACTCACAACCTCCTCGTCTTGGGTTTCTTCAATCTTCATATCATAACTTTCTAGAAATTTTGAAAACCCTGGGTCCTGGATATTTCAAAAGGATAAGTCAGTCATTGGAACAGCAAACATTGGATAGCAAAAAACAGAAACAGATACCTAATTTGTTAAACAAAAAATGGTAAGAAATGAAGAATAACAATATGCCACCATGAAATTCAGCAACCAAACATACAACTCCAATTCCTCTCTTTCCTTGGCCTATCATGTTTTAGTTCTTGCAGAGCTGACAAGCCCATTGTAAGAAGAATGTGTATCTTGCATTAACTACCCTACTAAACTAGATAATACTCAAGCAGAACAGCAAGTGTTTCAAGATTCAACATAAAACATAAAATGCTTCATGTTATTGTTGCTTGACATCACTTTGTAATATTGTTAGACTTCTTCACTGTTTGTTAACATTTTTTCTGTCTTCGAGTATTCTTTATCCTTTACTTATGTGCAATTATTTTTTTCCAATAAAAAGTTTTAGTATGAAAGGGGAAAAAAGATCACCAAACGTTTCAACTACCGTATAAAACTTTGTAAGGCTCAAATAGGATAGAACAGAAAATCCTTCAAGGTTCAACATCAAACACAAGATATTTCATGTAATGTTATATTGACAGAACCTTGAAATATTGTTAGACTTGTTCAGTGTTGTTTAACCTTTTCCTGTCACGGTGTTCTTATCCTAGTTTTATTTTCATTTGTATTCTCTTCTATCCAATAATTTTATTTACTAAAAAAGGAAAAAAGGCACTAGCATGACATAATTGTTCAAAAGAAGTACAAATCAAATAAAAAGGTGTCCATCCATATGATATTATGGAACAATGAACCACTCTCCAATCAACAAATAAATTTTAAATACAAAAATCCACCATAAGACCATTTGTCATAGGAAAATCACCTTTTCTCTCAATTTGTTCAATTTTTTTGCTTTCTTTAGAAGTTCAGCACAAATATCTCTGTTTTGCACTGATAAGGAACTAGAAACATTGCTGTCTAAAAAAAAAAATCTTACGTCAAGGTTTAATCAAAAGCAAGTAAAAAGGGGAAATTACATTGAGTTTAAACTGAAAGCTAGAAATATCCTAACTCTCAATATAATGTTCACTCTCACTGTCGCTTCCAGCATCATGTAAAAAGCTTGAGTCCTGCTCACAAGCTCAAGAAATCAGTACATGAAATATACAATAGTTAAGGCAAAAGAAAAAGTAAAACAAACAAGTGTTTTCGCAATAAATTAGAATTTAAACCTCTGAAAGAAATCCATCACTTTCAGAATCATCTCCAAGAACTTCACTGTCATCTTCACTGAATATAGCATCAAGAGAAGTGTCTTGAAATCCTTCAACTATGTTTCTGATACCAACAAATGAACAGTTAATTAGTATGATACCATGTACAACCAGCTAAGGAATTTGAGTGTATTAAAACCGATGGATTATGATAGTCTTCTGATTAAGTTAGTTACGATTAAAGCCAAGTGATCTGCTTATATGAGTCGATTCTCCATTTGGGAAAAGGACTTGCTCTTAAATAAAAAAAATAAGAAAGAAAGTTTGTTAAAGGAGTAAGAACAATTTTTTTATACAGGTAATTCAGGAGGAGAGAAAGAAAAGCCATGTTTTCAACTTCAGTTTTCTTGGGGCCATAAGAATTTCAATTGGCTGCAAGCATTTACTTTTTTCTGCACTTTCTTTTTTTTAATTCTTACAATTTTGCTATCAAATTACCACCAATCATTTTCATCTATTAGAATTTATAGCAATTCATGGAATTTTTAATTACTTTGAAAACAATGTTTTGGTGGGAACTACCCATGTAGTTCAAAATTTACCAAATAAAAGAAAAAGGATGTTTGAAAACAAAAACATACAAATGAGTATAATAGAAACAGAAACAAAGTGAATATGTCAATAAAATCAACAGATAATTATATTTAGGTAACCATTTACCTTTCATTTGATGGATTTATTGTATCATTCTTTAAGTTTTCTTCAATATCATGGCTATCTCCTGTGGCAATAAATTTTCCAGGAAATAAAAAATTCAAACTAATGAGTACACATCTTCCCTATAATTTAGTGCACCCACATAAAAGCAAATTGCATTCCCAGACAATATAACTACTAAATAAACTATAATAAAACATATGAATCCTAACCAATATAACATGTGATATAGAGTAAACAAATCATCATATATGCAATACTAGAAAATTCTTACTTTTTGAAGCTTTCCTTTTGAACTTGGAATTTAACTTCCTTTTGTTCCTCAAAACTGACTGCAAATTCTTTTTCGCAAACTTCCTCGCTTTTTTACCCAACTTTCCCATTAGGTAGCAATATCAACAGAGATTCTAGACATAAAATAATTACAAAATTTCAAGAAGAGATGCAAATCAGTTTCAAAGCACATAACAGACTTTATCTATAAAAAAAAAAAAGACAGAAGATAGAATCTTTATACTTCTTTGTCAGTCAAGCCTAGTATTTTCATATCAAACACCTATTTGGACAATAAATTGGATATTTAAATGCCCAGAGGTGATTGGAAAACTCTTCATAATAAAGGAAAATGTCTCAGTAATCACCGTAAAGGTGAACCAAAATTTCCCCGGGTCAACGTAGGATTCGGTGTAACCCGGTGTAGCAGATGATTTGTGTTTTCAACATTCTTGAAAATAAATTTTCAATAACATATATAGATTAAAGTGTTAAACTCTTTAGGATAATAGTTGCCCACAAGAAATTATCAGAAGCTTGCAGAATACTCCAAGCAAAAGGATTAGCAGAAGTTCAGAAAGGATCAAAAAGTATTGGAAAAACTGAAATTAATTCTCTTTTAAAGTTTACCAAGAGAGAAGTAACAATGAAACTCGAGTAAACACTTGGTTAGGGATTTAACATGAAAATTTTGTTAGGGATGGAAACTGCGTGAGAATGAGTAAAACTCGTTAGGGATGGAAGCTGCGAAAACATGACAACGAGTAAACTCACACCGTGGAGGCTGCAATGGAGCATCAAGATGACCAGGAGGGCGGGAGCAACAAGAATAAGTTGCGAAGATACTTTAGGGTTTGAAGTTTAACCCAATCTTTCAGTTTTTTATGTGTTACAAACAAATTTGTCTATTTATTAGTATATTATATTACATAAAATATTATATTATGTTATATATATGCAGAGGTTAAAATATTTTGTTAATTTCAAGGTTAAATTAGTCATAATTTTATTTTTATTTTTGTGTGTAAATAATCTTAACTTTTGTCAATTATCTATCTATAATCTATAATAATAATCTATCTATATCTATAATCTATCTATCTATAATAATAAAGGAAATTCCTCTTTTTGTGTCCACATTTCATAATATCCATTTTATCTTTAGTTATTTTAAAAATTAATTATTTTATAAATAATTTACTTTTAATCATTTTTCTAAGTGATTCCTCTTTCTGTGTCCACATTTCATAATACCCGTTTTACCCTTAGTTATTTTAAAAATTAATTCTTTTATAAATAATTTACTTTTAATCATTTTTCTAGGGGATTCCTCTTTTTGTGTCCACATTTCATAATACTCGTTTTACCCTTAGCTATTTTAAAAATTAATTATTTTATAAATAATTTACTTTTAATCATTTTTCTAACAATATAAGGGATTCCTCTTTTTGTGTCCACATTTCATAATACCCGTTTTACCCTTAGTTATTTTAAAAATTAATTATTTTATAAATAATTTATTTTTAATCATTTTTCTACAAATCTCTTTTGTCTTAAATCATCATTTAAATTTTCTTTTTACATACCTTATTTTTTTATATATATTTTTAAAATTATATATATGTTATTGATCTTAACTTTCTTGAAAATTAAAAATCTATCTTCTATAACAATAAAGGGGATTCCTCTTTTTGTGTCCACATATCATAATACCCGTTTTACCCTTAGTTATTTTAAAAATTAATTATTTTATAAATAATTTACTTTTAATCATTTTTCTAGGGGATTCCTCTTTTTGTGTCCACATTTCAT
>Ga0209589_1004419_pt1 | contig 24276 bp, 13 predicted proteins | sample CowpeawhiteBW_FD_187525 | JGI IMG/M metagenome (GOLD analysis project Ga0209589, IMG submission 187525) | Root nodule microbial communities of legume samples collected from California USA - Cow pea white BW (SPAdes) (version 2) | ecosystem: Host-associated > Plants > Roots > Nodule | place: USA...
TTTATGTCAAAATGCATTTCATAAGGTACAAGTAAAAGAATGGAATATTTTGGATTGATGCAATTCGCTACTATTTTTCTAGGGATTAAATTGTTGAATTAGCGAGGGCTTAGGTAGGCATTAGCTAGGGATAAGTTTGCTAGGGATTAGCTAGGGAATAGCTACAACTAGTTTGCTAGGGATTAGCGGGGGATTAGCTACAACCTATTTGCTAGGGATTAGCTAGGGAATAGCTACAATCAATTTGCTAGGGATTAGCTACAACAACTTTGCTAGGGATTAACTAGGAATTAGCTACAACCGATTTGCTATAGATTAACTAGGGATTAGCTATAATCAATTTGCTAGGAATTAGCTACAACCAATTTGCTAGGGATTAGCTACAACCAATTTGCTAGGGATTAGCTAGGAATTAGCTACAATCAATTTGCTAGGAATTAGCTAGGATTTAGCTACAACCAATTTGCTAGGGATTAGCTAAGGTTTAGCTACAACCAATTTGCTAGGAATTAGCTAGGATTTAGCTACAACCAATTTGCTAGGGATTAGCTAAGGTTTAGCTACAACCAATTTGCTAGGGATTAGCTAGGGTTTAGCTACAACCGATTTGCTAAGGATTAGCTAGGGATTAGCTACAATTAATTTGCTAGGGATTAGCTAGGGTTTAGCTACAACCGATTTGCTAGGGATTAGCTAGGGATTAGCGACAAAGTGGTTCTCTAGCTACTTAGCTACCTATATTTTAGCTACGGCATAGTGTCTTCGTTATTTCCTCGCTAATCCCTCCCTAAATCGTTTTGTGAGAGATTAGCTAGGGATTCGCTAGGGATTATTCCCTCGCTAATATGTAATTTTCTTGTAGTGTTAGCATCTAAAATAGTTGGCTAGCACTTGAGAGGGAGCTACAACGTAACGTTTGGAAGCACAAAATCTGATGAACTTACTTCAGTGTCTTAGAAAGTTAATTAGGGAGTGACATATAGGGTAGAAACGAAAACTGAAAGGACATGACGCTAATTAGGGACTTTGATCACTAATTATTTTGTTATATTTGCAATCAATTAAGGAATAAAATGATTTGGGATCCTAGTAATTAAATACACTTACATCGAGCCATCCAACAAAAGTGAAAGAGACCTAAAAAGGATAAAAGAAAGGAAAGAGATTTGAATGAGAAATGATTAAATGCAACTAACCTAATCTATATCTCCGAGGCTAGCTAGAGAACTTTAAAAGCATACTTAAACACTTTTCACATGTACTTCACAAGCTTCAAATTGCTTAATTATCTCTAGGATTCAATTCAAATGTTTCAAGTCTATGGCTTTTGAAACACAAAACAACACCCAACAACCTAAATTGAGTATAAGAAGAGTTAAGGTGCCACTAAATTGAGTGCAAGAAGAGTTAACGTTCCTGCACTGTGGAAATTTAAATGCTGAAACTGAAAGTACTCCTCAAGAAAGGAAATCATATATAACTTTGGCTAGGGAGGAAGTGGATTTAGTTGACGCTTGCAAGGGTGAGAGTATTGCCTCTCTACACAAAAAAAGAAGAAGAAAGGTTCTAAGCAACCATGGGAAGAATACAAAACCTACAAATAAAGTAGGCGTTCTTACTGATTCATGTGAGATAAAACCAGGGCGGAAGAAGATGAAAGTAAGTTGCTTTATGACTATTCATTTTTCTACGATGTTTTTGTTATTCTAATCCATTTGCACATGCTGCTATCTGCTTGAAAATTACAGTGACTATGTGACACATTTAGAAAAAGTTTTACAAACTAATTTGTCAATATTTCCATTTATTGTGTCTGCATTCTTGGAGTTGATCAAGAAATCTCGGACATGGTTCCATTCCATATTCATAATCATGAAGCTATAATCAACTGAAAATTGATATAGGAATTGTCAAACTTGACTAATCTATGACTGGAAATCTAGGAAGTACTCTTTGGTTTTGTTTTTGTTACACTTGACTAATCTAAACTAATAATGTTACAATTTTGGTTTTGTCATGGTCTTAGGTAGACTGACACCTGAGCTGCACAAAAAATTTCTGAAGGCAGTTGAGCAACTAAGCAATGATCAAGCAATTCCTTCTAGAATATTAGAACTAATGAAAGTGGAGAGTTTGACAAGGCATAATGTGCAAGCCACCTTCAGGTCCTTATATAAGTACATTACGGGTTATGGTTGATCAATTTCTTATCTACAATACTTAAACAAGATTTTAAATAAACAGAAGTACAAAATGCATGGGAAACAAATCTCTATGAGTGAGAAAGACATGCAATATAAATCAATTCATATCGAGACAGCAGCGTAGAGAGGTAAGCTCGACCAATTAAAGCAATTGAAGTGAACAATTAAAGCAAACCTTACCTCTCCTCCTCGACGGTGGTAGTGAAGGCGGAAGGGCCCTTCCTCAACGGTCGGTGCTTCTGCTTCCCATTCAACGACTTGAGACAAGCTTTTGTTACCCATGATGGCAAGCTTCTGTAGGGAGACTCAAGCGTGTCACGAACAAGGACACTCAAGCGACGAACCTCATGATAGATGACGGTGGAAGGCAGATATGGCAGAGATGGCACAGATCGGTCTCGTACGATAGTGGAGATAACACGATAGTGGAAATGGCACAACAACGTCAATGGATCAGTGGGCAGTGGGTTTTGGCTTGGGGGCAGTCGGTTTTGGTGGGCAGTGTCAAAGGGAGAAACTAATATTAGGGAGGAAACTGAAATTTGAAAGAGATAAATCTGATTTCATCGACGACATTACCAATGTCATAGATTTGTCTATAAGTCCGTCAAAGAACTAAATCAAAGACATTATCGACAGATAATATCCATTGGTAAATGCAATATTGACATCCGTTTGTAAATTCATCGGTAAACTAATCCAACAATTTCATCACGTACATTACCAACAGATATTGTTCGTCAGTAAATTCATCAGCTAGATTTGTTGGTAATTAGCATTTTTCTTATAGTGAAGGCACAAGAACTACAAAACTTGATGGTGGCTCTCCCTAGGCAACCAAACTCAAGTTCTACAAGCTCCAACCAAGCCAAAATGCCTCCAAGATAGACCAAAATCTTCAATCAAACACTTGCAGTTGTGTGATTCAGAGAGAGAGAGAATTTTCCAAAGATTAATGACTGTTTTTCGTGCTAAAAAGCTCAAAATCGTGCCTCAACTGTCTAAAAGACAACTTATATAGTTTGGTCTTAAGTGAATTCAACATGTTGATTTGTCCGTACAATCTGTTGATTTCACTTAACTTAAGTGAAATCAGTTGATTGAAAAAGAATTCAACTGATTAAATACATTCATACTAGAAATTATATACAACAAGCCTTTTAACTTGTTAATACCCATTTTAACAGATTAAAAAGGACACATTAAGACTAACAAGACATCTAACTTATGTCATATAGCCTCAATATGATACAACATGTAAACATCATATACTGCACTTTATTTCCTGATTTAACACTATAGAAACATGATCATAAAATGGATCTTCACCAATCTTCATCAACCACATGTGATATCAGACATTTTGCTTTATCATATCTTTGCACTAAGGTTGCTTGTGCTAATAAAGAGAAGTTGAAGATAAAATATTTTGTAAGAGTAAAACAAGAAAAGATTGATAGAAACTAAATGGAAACACTTAAACACGCAAATAAAATGGTATCATTTACACATGCCAAGAAGATTAGGATCTGAACTAATTTGCCAAACTCATCAACGCAACCTAAATTGCCCAATTGTAGAACCAATTTTCATGCAACATTTAGGCTATTTTTCTTTGTAAAATGAGCTTGAAAGCTCTTGGCCAAGTCTTTTTCCATACAAAAAACAGTAGTAAAATAGTTTCTAAGTTTGATTCTAGAATGATTTAAACATATGGAATGGTTGTGATACGATCCTATGCAGGAAAGAGTATGATCGTTTCTGAATTTGAATCCTCAAGAGACATGACACGAATAAATCAGATAAGAACGCAGAATAAGACAAAGATGGAGGACGCCACAATCTAGCATATTCATAAGTCAAGTGAAGATTCGCCACAAAGATGTTAATCTTTGATAAGAACCGGAGGCCTAAGCCAAGAACAAAGAAAATTCTCTCTATAATGAAATCAAATTCAATATATGACTAAAAGTGTCTACATTATTTTTGGTACCTCTATATATAGGCACATAAGTTTAAGAAAACCTGAGAACCCTACAAGAAGGTCCAAACCCAAAACATAAAAACATAAACTAATTTATAAAAGAAAGCCCAAAGCCCAAAAACATAGAACATAACTAATTTCTAAGAGAAAACCCAAAGTCTAAAAAATATAAACTAATTTTTCTAAAAACTATCCTTCAAATGTGCTTCAAGCCATGATCTTCTTATTCTTTGAATTCCATATTGCTTGTGGCATTAGGAGCCTTGAATAGTTTTGATCTTTCAATCTCTTACTCATTGCCCTTGCCATATATATATATATTAACGTGATATTTTGTCACATTTTATGATTTTTTAAGCATGATATGACATGCAAATGATGCATGTTTATGCTAACATGTTTTTCATTTTGTTCTTGTATTAGCAGAAGGTGTTGAAACATTTGTGTCGGGATTAGGGTGTTGGAACCCTGATATGAATGCATGATGTGAAACTTATTTGCATGTTGCTTTTTAAACTTTTTTTTTTTGCATTACAAGGTATCCAGACCTTGACATGTATAACTACATGAGTGTGTTAATGCTTGAATGCATAATAGAAAGTTTGTCTTCTCGTTATTTAAAGCACAAGGTGTTAAAACCTTAGCACAAGGATCAAAACTCCAATATGAATAAATGCATGATGAAAAACTTGTTATGCTTTGCTCTTTGTTTTTTTTTCTATGCGCATCAAAGTCGATTGTTTTCTTTGCAATCATTAAACCCAATGTTATTTTCAATGTTTTATGAAAGTGGGGAGTGTCACAAATCCTCCTAAGGTCCAATGTTTGAGATGAGGTGATTGTATGCTTGACTTTTTCCTTTGCAACACTATTGCACACACACTTGACTCCATGAGTGAGTGAAAAATGTGAATAAAATTTTGGAAAGATTTGGAGGAGATTGCGGTAGCCATGTGACATATTGTTCCCCACACACTCCTCACATGAAATGACTTTGTAAAGTTAGGATGAAAAATCTATGAGAGGTTCACAAAGTTGCCCCATTTTTTATATATAGGAAAGAAACATGTTTTGGAAGATGGAAATGATATGGAAAGTGTCGCAACTTAAATCGCGACGATACGATAAAGTAAAAGGAAATTGTTTTGAATATAGAGATTTGAAGTAGCCACCATAGTTTATTTTTGAAAACTATGGAAAACCATAAAGATAAAATAAAGTCTGCGAAAACCAAATTTTGAGTTTGGGAGCCGATTACGCGTTGGAAAGGTATTAGCACCTTATAGCACCCACCCAAAGGCAAATTAAATGCACAGAAATGATGTGTTTATTTTACAATACTTATTTTTCCCATAAATAAGAAAATATTGAACAAAATTATTTTTTTGAGTAAAAAGGACCCGACAAGGATTAATATTGGTCCTACATATTCTCATTAAAAATGAGAAACCAAGGCTATGTAGTTCTTTATAAAAAAATTGATTTGATTATTTAAATTTTGAAAGTTGTCTTTTAACATTTTTTGAAAATGAGTGTTATGTGACGCGTGCGACTGAGTTGATACCAAAAACATTTTGTATATCTTGTATTTTTGAAAAGGAGTGTCGTGCGACACATGCGGTTGATTAAACACTAAACCCATTTTTATAATTTTTGTATTTTAAAAGAGTTTCGTGCGACGCGAACGGTCGAGTAGACACCAAAACATTTTTATGATTTTTGTATTTTAAGAAAGAGTGTCGTGCGACGTGAGTGGTCAATAGACACCAAAATCATTTTTATAATTCTTGTATTTTAAAAAAGAAGAGTCGTGCGACTCGAGCGGTTGATTAGACACTAAAATAATTTTAAATTTTTATTTATTCTTATTTTTATCATTTTTGAAAACTATTTTAATATTTATTTCAATTTAAAATATTTTTATTTTTTAGCAATTGATGTGAGTGAAATATGAGATCTAATTAGAAAATGGTAAAATTGGGAATAAAAAATGGGAGTGCATAAATGAGTAGGTGAGTGCAATGCAAGAAGTAAACACAACATAAATTATAAACAAAATATAACAATAAAACAGTGGGATATGTGCTTAGTGACAACGCACGTGTAAGACCCGTAGAATTTAATTAATTAATAAATGCGGGTAGTGGGAGCCTTTATGGAATTAAATTCTAACTTGTATGACGTGGAAAAGTACTAGCTCAAATGGTTGAGAGTACTTAATTATGTGAGAGGACTTAGGTTTAAGTCCCATGTATGCCAATTGTGTGTTATTTATTCGTTATTATTTTAAATATATGTTTATCATGTGGAATAAGCTTGATGGTTGTGCATGTGCTTGGTAATTGGCATGGTTGTAGGTTCAAACCTTGGAGAACCTAAATTAAACTTTATTTTTGCTAAACTTAGTTTTGGCTTGAATATGAAAGGGTAGAGAAAACCCTAGTTGAGTGGGTAGCCAGGGGAGGCTGGAAAACCAGCCCATAACTGACCATGAATGGTAATTACATTCCCTTTAATGTTAATTTCGTTTTAAGGTAATTACGAGTAATTAACACATAATTGAGTGATTTTTTTGAGAGAGAAGGAGAAAGTTTAGTGTTTGATTTCGTTCTTCACATTTGAGAGAGTAAGTTCAAAGTGATTTGGTACTATGAGAGGGAGCATAGGAGCTAATTGGAGGGAGAACTAAGAAGACTTTTGTTGAGCAAAGAAGAACCTTGGCATTCTCTAGCTTTTAGCAAGGAAACCAGGTTAGGGGAGCCGTAATCGTTATTTTATATTGAGGATCATTTAAAGTGCAATGAAATGTATGAAACTGGATGCATGCCCTGTGAATTCTGTCATATTCGTGTTTTCTAGAAAACTTTCCAGAAACCACCTGGATGCATGAGTTTTTTGAGTTTTCTGGGTTCCTACCAGGAACCACCTGGCGGTGAGCCATGTGCCGCTAGGCGATGATTGTTGTTCAACCCAATTCTGGGTTTCCTTATAGAAGGGCCTAGCGGTGGTTACTAGATCGTTAGGCGACACAAGCCATATTGACTCGAGTATTACGTTTTCTGGGTTCTGGGTTATCTTTGTTTGGTGGGAAATGTGCTCAAACCATAAATTGATTAAAAAGAGATGAGAAACTGTGGAATTACATTGTAGAGCGAAATATTAAGTGAATTTGGTTAGATATGACTATTAGGGTTAATAGATTTAGGTTTTTTATGATTGGGAAGTAATTATCGCGAAATTGAACCGGAATCCATGATGGAAGTAGTTAGGGTTAATTATAGTACTATTGTTGTTTGCGTTTGCGAGTGAATCGAAGGAGATTGGACATGGAACGCGAAAAGGGAATGGAGGAAGTTGTTAGATGGTGTAACAGAACCTGGAATTTTCCAAGACTGATGCACCGCTTGGCGGGTTATAGCGTACCGCCAGGCGACAGCGTAACACTAGGAGCAATTCTGGGGATTTTAGGTGTGCTGGGTTCAAGTCCGATGCTATGGTAATTTTTAGAATGAAATGGTATTGATAAACTAGTGAAAAGGATCGATTTGAAATATCTTGGGAGTGGGAGGAGAAACTTAATTAATAGAATGAAATGAGAATTTAAGACTGGGTTAGAAATTGATGAATTTAATGGTATAATGGCTGAAGCATAAAATAGTGCAGTGTTGGTGTATATTAGCACAAGCTTAGTTATCCAGAGGAAGGTTGACTTAGAGTAACCTGGTAAATTGGGTTTGGGGAACATATGACAAATCAAAAGATAAAACATGGTACAAAACCGTGATAGGGCCTTGAATGGACTTAGTGTAATATTGTCAGGGAGTTGCAAGACTTAGTCATGAATTAGCAGAAGTTGCATGGGTTGATAAGTTGGTGAGTCCTTTAAATTAAATATATCTACTTAGTGGTATGATGAGACTTGAAATTTTATGGACATAAGGATATTGGCAAAAAGATAATTATTAAGAGAATTGAGGCCATAGAAAAGGGAAATCGCGTGATTGAGGTTAATGACTGGCATAAATGAAAATGTGTAAATAAGGGTCTGTAGGGCGTAAGAATAAAACTAGTACTGCGTAACTACTAGTATGTCGTCTGGCAGCGAGCTGTGCTCCGCTAGGCGATAGCGTCAGAACAGAGAGGACTGAGAGTTCGTGGCGCCTGGCGGTAGGGATCGTCCCGCCAGGTGATAGAGGCAAAATCAGTGTATGCAAAGGCACTTGGCGGTACGAGTCACGCGCCAGACTGTCTAAAAGCGGGCAGTGCGTGTTGGCACGTGTCCCCCGCCAGGCGATTTTATTGCAACACTATTGGTGTTTCTCTCTAGACGTGCGTGATTTACAAGGCTCTAGTGATGCTTCAAAGGTGGATTGTTGGTGTTCCTTGAGTTGAGCTTGGAACGTATCCCTTGAGTTGAGCTCGGGATAGGGGTTAAGCACGTGGCATTCCTCAAGTTGAGCTCGGAATGATATCCCTCGAGTTGAGCTCGGGATGATGGATGGACACGAGGAACCCTTGAGTTGAGCTCGGGTTGGCGAGTGTTGCCGGTGTGAGTGTGCTGGTTGTGGCCAGTACGGATGGGTCTAGATAGATTGCCCTCCTTAGTAATTAGCTGATGAGTTTGGTAGTCTTGGGACATTGCGAACTATGTTCGTATTTGGGAACTCCACCTGCTGTTACGGTATACGATCCGTAGTAATGGTTTCCCACACGTGCTCTATCGGTTGTGGCTGATAGGTATGGCAATAAGGAACCTTGAAGTAGTCACTAGAAGATGTAGAACACGAAATAACATGGTTATGGCCATGTGATATGGAATCAAATGAAGGAATTCCTCTAGTGTGATTGTATGATATATAAATATAAGTGTATTTTATATATGTATGTATATTTATATGTTTATTCTATTAAGCTGACCCTATCTGCTTGTGGTTGGCGATGATCGTGTACGTGGTACACGTGAACAGATGATGTTGTTGTAGGTGGTTCTGGTGAGGCTTAGCTACGGAGCAGGGATAGCTTAGGAGTTTTCATTATTTTATGGTTTTGAAATAAAGTTGAAAATACTATGGATGTTTTATATTATTTACAGTTTTATAATTTATGGATTTTGGATTATTTATTTATCTATTAAAGATTTAATTTCCCGTGTTTTTGGGAAACGATGTTATATCAAATAATACGCCTTTATGGTTTTCTTTAATTTATTATTTAAATCAGTAATATCTTGACGGGATGTGACAGCAGGTATAAAAAGTAAAACAAAAATCAAATGCAGGAGATTGGGGTTATTACATTGGAGGAGTGTGTGAGGAAAGCAAACAAAACAAATGCCCAATTATGAAACAAATCTGCAGAAGGTGTGAGAATTAAGTTATGGGGGTGCACGAAGAATTAAATGAATCTGCCAAAACCTAAGTCCAATTATTCTCATTCTTCCAAAATGCACAACATCTAAAAGTCTTCTTCCCCAACTTCATAATCAACCTCACGATGCCTCCTTGTGCGAAGCAACCAACACAGATGCCAACGTTATTCCGCCCATTGCCAAACTATCGGAGACATGGCAGGCGACAACTCAGGCCACCATCGTCGTGCCACTACCAACGACGGCTACCACTTCTCCCGTGTCAACTGCGCGCGAGACAAAGCATCCTAACCATAGCTCTCAAGGTCGTGCTGTTGCCGCACTCCACATCAACTTGCTTCGTTCAACACCATTCTCCCTCGCGTAAGAGTTTCACCATTTCTCCTTCATTAGTCACGGTGATGCATAGTTCTTCATTAGTCACAAGACCCACCGTGCAGACGTTAATTCTACCAGAGCCATAGTTCTGTTTTTCCTCTATTTAAACATTTATTGGTTTGCCATTTTTATTGTTTATGTAAAATCAGATAAGTGTCTTGTAGATGTTGAATTCAATTTATTATTTTTAGTTGGAAATTTCTAGTGCCATTAATCATACAACAACAATGAAACAAACACAAAACATCATAGCAAATTTGGAAATTATGAACCTGATTGTGTTTCAATGTGCTCCTATTTCCACTTTCAATATCTTTTTCTTCGTTGTTTGGATTACTTCCTGGAGTATGATTCTGAATTGAATGAGTAATTATCATTAATGTGATGGTGAATTATAGGGGATAAAGATGTAGCATGATAATCTTATAAAGCGTGAGTGTTCTTTTTTTTTAGAAATTTGAAAGATGAAAATTGATATATCTAAAAAGGAATGAGCATGTGGAAAGATGGAGAATCGGAATGGTGGTTGAACTAGGAGTGACCTTTTTAAATATAAACACAAACTAACAAGAAACTGTAATGTAACAGAAGTTTTTCCTTTTTTTATTTCTTTTTATTATTATTTTTTTAATAAATTGATGATAAGAAAATGTTTCCCATCTTTACGTTAATTTTTTTAATTTTTAACTTAATTAAAATAATATAAAATAAATCTAATTTTTTATTTTTTAATTAATATTTTATATTTTTATGTTTTTATATTTTTGTTTTGAATTTTTATTTTTGACTCCTATTTCTAAAAATTACATAAACACTTACTTTACAATTATATATATATATATATATATATTTAAGGTTAAAATATCTTTTTGGTTCCAATTTTCGTCAAGTTTTTTCAAATAAGTCCTAATTTTGGTTTTGTGGTCAAAATAGGTCCCAATTTTCGTCAATTTTGTTCAATTGGATCCTTTTTTGCTAACACCGTTTAAATCATTAACACAAAGAAAGTCTTTATGTATTTTTTTTCAAACAATTGGTATGCAACTAAAATTTAACATAAAGTATATACAATTGTCAAGATTGGATTTCATTCACTTCATTCACATGCATTCACAAACATCTCAATTCTAACTTTATGTTAAAATCAATTCACAAATATACTAAAATCGTATCCCTAAAAACTTTTAGCCTATGACAATTCATCAAAGTCCAATCCCTTGGATCATCAACAAGCAAACCATACATTAAGTTCTAGAGCCTTAAAATTACTAATGAATCATATTCTATCCCTAGATACAAGATCCATTAGGCATTCAATTTTAGTTCTACGTTCAAAAGAGAGTTTCCAACACCTCACTAACGAATTATGAAGTTATGGATGGCCAAACCAAAGCATGAATTAAGCATATAAATCGAATACTAAATTTGCAATGTAAAAGTATATGTATTAACCTCGCAAAATACACAAGAAAGTTTATTACATCTAATCTCAACAAATAATTGTAACTTTCCATGGTGGAGAACCTAGAGTTTACAAAATTGAAGGATAAGGAAGAAATTGAAACCATAGATCCGAAGTAAGGTGATGAAGGATTGAGTGGGTTCATTTTAGATTTTTTATTATGGTGATGAGTCATTTAAGAAAACCTAATGAAGATTCCCACTAGACATTAAGATATCAAACTATCTAGATGTAAAGGTGCACTTTAAAAGGCTCAAAGAGAAGGAGAGTAACGAATTGATTAAAAAAACAAAACAAAAGGGAGAGCATAACATTAAATGCAAATAGAAAACAAGAAGAAACAAGTTAAATGATGGAATTAAAGAAGTTGGAAATGTCGAGGAAGCAAACTTTTTCCTATATATGACTGATGGAGCTGCCACTTGGAAGCAAGATAAGGCAAAGGAGAGCCTTCACTCCCTGGATGAGAAAGACCTTAGGGTTTTGTGGTTGAGACAATATAAGTTTTACTTCAAAATTTTCAACCATTTTACAAGCTTATGAACACCCCTTATATAGAGAATTCTAGGGTTCTCTAGGAAATAAACAAAAGTGCAAAAGGATTACATAGCAAATACCAAAACTTACATTCTAGAAGCATCTCCTAAAGCTAGCACAATCTTGAATAGTGGTGGAAAACCCTAAGGATATTTCGGCCAAGCTCTCCAAAATGAGACAAGGAATGTCTCTATAGAAGGCTAAAAGGTGCTAAAGACAAGGGGAGAAAAAAAGGTACAAGTTGCTTTTGCTTTATGCTTTTTACTTTATGTTTTACTCTTTATTCCACTTAAGCACATTATCTTCATCCTTCACTAGGATTACACCACATATCCCATGCTTCCTTATCCTAATATAAACATAGATTAACATGTTGGCTTAAGTCAATTCAACTCTAGTTAACAAGTCAAACCTAGTCAAAGGTTCACAAGTCAATTAAGGTTGAGTTAATTAAGTCAGCTTAGGGAAATTCAAACATAATGAAAAGAGGGAACTTCCTTCCTAAACATGCTTAGCCTTCTTAGGTATGTACCTTCATCCTTGGTTAGGGTCAATAATTCATCACCCTCCCCTCCTTAGAGAGAATTTGACCACAAATTCTTGAAGCCTTTGTAATTTGAACTTCACTTGATTTGAGGAAAGATTTACGCCTCCCTACTATAAGCTCTTATTCCATCTTTTCTAAGGGTATTAGCCCTAGCTTTGGATAGGCCATCTTTCTTTTCTAGGCCATTCTTCCTCTCTTGCTTGTGTCTTGGTTCTTCTCTTTTGGTTTGGGAAGAGAAGGAAGAATGGTGATGCACATCTTGCTTTGAAAGATTCCTTTTGGAGGCAAGTAAAACTTTAGTGGTAACTTTCTCTTTTTTCTTTTCATCTTTTCTTTTCTTTTTCATTTCATTTTGATCCTCATTTACTTGCTTGGGTGAGAGAGTTAGAAGTGTGAACTTCGTGCTTTGGAAGGAAAAAGCATAAGTGTTGGCATGGCCATAATAAAAACTTTTCTATCAAATTTCTATGGCTTATCTAGTAAAATATGGATGGCTTCTATAGGCACAACATCACATAACACCTCATCCTTAAAATTTCCTATCGAAAATTTAATAAGGACTTATTTAGTTACCCTAATCTCTTCTTCTTAAGCCACAAGAGCTTGTAAGGCTTGGTATGAGGGATGTTTTTCAAGTCAAGTTTCTCCACAACCCTTGTGCTAGCCATATTTACATAACTTCTATTATCTATGATGAGGGGACATAGTTTGTCATTGATATGACACCTTGAATGAAAAAAGTTTTGTCTTTGAGTAGGGTCAAGTTCTTTGGAAACTTGTCCTAGTAGGTGCCTTACCATTAACAAACCACCTTCATGGGGTTTAATCTTTTCACTTGAAGAAGAAGAAGAAGAAGAAGAGTGGGAAGGGAAAGGGGAGGAGAATGTTCACTTTCTACCTTTACTTTAAGGTTCAAGACCATGGTTCTTTCAATTGGACAATTTGAAGCTACGTGTCCATACCCCAAACATTTAAAACACTGTATGGAACTTGTTCTTGAACTTTGAGAAGAGTTAGGAAGGTCATTGGGAGTTTCCTTAGGCGAATTGGTCTTAGGTGGTGAGTTTTGGAGACTCTTGGAGGATGGGTTATCATCTTTTTTTTTTCTTTACCCTTCCAAATTTTAGAGTAGAAGTCATTGTAAGAAGCATTCATTTTGGCCTCTTATTTCTTTTTCAATTGGCTTTTAACTTTTAAGGCCAAGTGTAAAATTTTGTCAAGTGTGGAATACTCATAAAACTCAACTACATCTTGAATCTTTCTTCTTAAACAACTCACAGTCCTAGCTATTTTCTTCTTCACTTTCAAATTGAAGTCCAACTCTTAGGAGTAAGAACTCCATCAATTTAGCATATTCATCAACGCACATAGACCTTTATTGAAGCCTTTGAAGCTTCCAAAGAGTCTCTCCCTGTAGTAGGAAGGAACAAACTAACGCACATCAAATTTTTAATGTCTCTCTAAGAAGCCGTGAATGACTTTTGGTTAATATTGTCCATACATAATTGATGCCACCATAACTTTATGATTTCTACTGTTAAACTCATCTAAGACCATGACTCATCTAATCCTTAGACTCATCTAATGCTAAGATTTGACATTTGATTAACTAGACTTATTGCTTTTATTGATACACACAATGTATGAGTATAAATCAATTAAGTATATGCAACCAACACTTCATATCATATATTTCGATCTTTGAACAACATTGATCAATTTCTAATTCTCATTTTTTTCATTAGACTTTCTCCCTCTCTTAGTCCTCTAAATACATCTTCACTTCTGACCAGATACTTACTCGTTTTAATGACAAACGCCCTAGCCATGCCCAAGTGCATACAAGAAGGGTGTGCATCATCTAAGGTTAATGGGACCAAGTTCTTATTCTCATAGGTCAACATTGTATGTAAATATTAAAATAGGTTTATTTTAGGCCTTGTATTTTGGGCCAAGTGGTATAGGATTTGTAAGCCTTGTATTTGGGTCTTAATTTGGGCTTTGGGCCTAATAGTGTAGTTTTGGGCTTAAAGGGTTGGGTTTTGTGTGTTGGGCATTAACTTGGCCTAGTTAGGCCTCAAACTAACCTAATTTGATGCTAGCTTGCTTTCCAAGGTAGGGTTATGCTCTACTTGTGCGCTCCATGCATGAGAAAAACATGAGCTTGACACATGGCAAGTCTTACTAGAAGCGTGACTCTTTTGGCTCTCAAATTTGAATGTTTGAATATAAATTTCCCCTCTACTTTTCTAGAAACCTCTAAGGTTTCTAGTCTATAAATAAAGGCCTCCACCTCTTGTATTTCAACTTTGAGATGAGTAATGAGATGTTGCCAAAATGGCCACTCTACTTGTCTTGAAGTTATCTCTTGATTAGTTTTCTCTTGTAGACCTATTTAGCTTCCTTCCTTAGGAGTTGGCATTACCTCTCCTTGGGACAAACACCATACCCTAACATTCAAACTCCATGAACCATGCATGATAGAAGTCTACTTGGAGGAAGCCTAACATTTTGTGTCTAGAGCCAAGCTTCTTCATGAACTAAGTGTTTATCCTCCATATTTTTGAATTTTTGTGTTGTTAACATGTTCTTCTTATTTTTCCATGATTCTACAGATTCTTTTTGTGTTTATATGTCTTTATATCCGGTTGAAATTACTTGTTCATCTTGAACCTTCCGTCTGTGTGCTTTTAGGATTCCTACATGCATGGCCAAATGTTGTTTTGAATTTTCTTAGTTTTTGTTCAATTTGTTCGGTTGAAATGCTTTATGTTTGATTCATTTTAATTTTGAGATCCATACGATGTGTCTAAAGTCTTGTTTTTGTAAGTATTGAAATGAGTGATTAGCCAAGAAGGGGGAGGGGCTTGAATTGGCTTTCTAAAAACATTGATTACTTTTAAATTCTTACAATTGCTACCAGATTGTACACTTTCAATCGACTAAAGACAAGGATAAAAATCTTATTTCATTAAATAGATGACAAGCATAATTCAACAAATCAAAATATCAAAACATTCGACTAAAATACTTGGAATTCTGTAGAAATTTGAATTTGAAGATTAATTCACGAAAAAATTAAAAAACTTATCAGGATTGATTCCAAGAAGTAGTACAAATAGGAACAAAAACTCAAGTTGTGTCAAATCACTCAAGAATAGTTAAAAGATTGTAGAAATTAAATTTCTTGAAGCTTTAAATCATAAACCAAGAGAGAAGGGAGGGAACCAAACATAAGAACACCAAATTTTTATACTGGTTCACTTAAATCTGGGCTACATCCATTTTGTTAAGGCAACCCGAGCCTGACTTGCACTATTTCAAAAGATTTTACACAATCGACAAAATTACACTTTCTAAATATGTGATGAGTTCATATTTATGCCTTCATTTAATATTTAATTCTAGATTTTTAATTGAATTTTGTTCTTAAAAGATTGATTTAATTGGTACTTCTTATAATTGGATTTATTGAGCATGAGATACAAAAAGATGTTAAAAATAGCTTTTTAGTTGCATAAATGTTCTTTGGATATTTTGAGGTGTGTTAGTGTAGCTACAGCTAAGTTAAGCTCGTGGAGGTATGCAAATAAACTGATTAAAGCTTCATGACACATTAAAGATAAATCCAAGAGTCGGAAATTATCAAAATCACAAAAATTCAAGCCAAGCATTACATGAAGACGACAATAAAAGCTAGAAAACTTAAAGAAGATTGGTTAAGCCAAGAAGAGGAAACAAACAACAAAAATTGGACCTTGCGGTTTTCTCTATCTTTATGATAAAAGATAATTTGGGAAAACATATCTTTAGATATTTTATTTGATATTATTAAATAATTATCTTATTTAATTATATCATAAAATATCAAAAGATAATAACTACCAAATCTTTTTAAATCTAACAAGATCTTTTTAAATCTTTTTAGATCCACAACAAACAAATATACCTTGAAGATATTGGATTATTTAAAAGATAATTTGAGGAGATTGCAAAGGGCTGATTTGGAAAATTAATACAAATATTAGTTGGTGATAATTTATCATATATCTTTAAGTAGTTAATTTATTTAATTATATTAGATATTGATATTATCAACCAACTATATTTGTCAAATAGTCTATATCTCTCCAAATATTTTTAAATATTCATAATCACTACAAAGATAAATTATATTTATCATTATATATTTTTTTTAAAAGATATTTGAGAGATTTTAACAACAAAAAAGCTCAGTCTATGTCCTATATAAAGAGACCAAGGAGAAGCTCGAAACTTCGGAGTTTAGGAACCCTTAGGGGGGACTAATTCCATTCCTCTCTTTCCACTCTCTTCTTCTATTTTTTTTTTATTTTGTATTTCATGAAGGGCTAAGCCTCAAGGGTTGGTTCCACTGTAATTTCATTATGGATTTTGAGGTTAGAATGAATAAATTTGTTTGTTCTTTTGATTCTTGTTGTGATTTATTTTTATCTGTGTCTTTTGCCTTTTAATCAAGTGAAAGTAATGATTTTTACATTGTAGTAAGTTAGCATGATGTTAAATCTATATTTTGTGTCTTTTGTTGATGAATACAGCAGAATGATGTAGGTGTACGTGATCAAAGCAAAGTCTGATGTTTTTGAGGCTTTTAAGAAATTTAAAGCTGCTATTGAAAGATATAGTGATAAGGCCATCAAGATTCTCAGGACAGATGGGGGAAGAGAGTATACCTCTCAGATATTCAAGTGTTTATGTGCATAAAATGGAATAGAACATGAGGCTGTAGCACCATACACGCCTCAGCACAATGGCTTGGCAGAAAGAAGAAATAGAATTGTGCTTAATATGGCTCGAAGCATGCTGAAATAGAAACGTATGCCACATTCATTTTGGGGAGAAGCAATTTCTACTGTTGTATATGTGTTAAACAAGTCCTCCACAAAGAAGCTAGAAGAAAAGGTACCAGAAGAAAACTGGTATGGCAGAAAACCTACAGTAAATCATCTAAGAATTTTTGGATCACTATGCTACAAGCATGTGCCAAATGCAAAGAGGAGAAAGCTGCAAGATAAGAGTGAGTGTATGATTCTTGTGGGATATCACTCAATAGGGGCATATAGGTTATATGATCCTATTAAAGCAGAGATATGTATTAGTAGGGATGTAATTGTGAATGAAGCTGAATCTTGGGATTAGACATCAAACTACAGTAGTTTGACAGATTCAAAGATTCAAATGATACTAGAGGATGATAAAATTGATGAACAGAACAATGATGGAGTATGTCAGGAGGCATTTGTTCAACCAACTCAGGAGGCATTAGTCCAACAACAGAGAAGGCAGCCACGACAAAGAAACTTGCCACAGTCTCTGCTGGATTTTGAACTATTCCCAGACAATGCTGTAACAGATGAAGGTGACCTACTTCATTTTGCATTGCTAGTAGAGGCTAAGCCAATTGATTATGAAGAGGCATTAAATCAGGAGTTGTGGAGGGCAGCAATGATAGAAGAGTTGGAAGCAATTGAAGGGAATAAGACTTGGGTCTTGACTGAATTACCACATGGCAAAAAGCCAATTGATGTCAAGTGGGTCTTCAAGATCAAGCAAAATCCTGATGGATCTATCTCAAAAAGAAAAGTTAGATTGGTTGCAAGGGGTTTCTTGCAGAAACAAGGAGTGGATTAGTCAGAGGTGTTTGCTCCAATGGCAAGAACTGAAACCATCAGATTGGTTGTGGCACTAGCTAATGGAAGAGGTTGGCCCTTATTTCAGCTAGATGTGAAATCTGCTTTCTTAAATGTCCCTTTAGAAGAAGAGGTGTTTGTCACACAACCACCAGGATTTGAGTTGCAATATAGTCCAGGCAAGGTATATAAACTCAGAAAAGCCCTATATGGCTTGAAGCAGGCTCCTAGAACCTGGAATAAGGTGATGGATTTATTCATGCAGAAACAACAATTCAGCAAGTGCTTAGTGGAACATGGTGTGTATATAAAACATACAAATGGTGGGAGCATGGTGATAATGTGCATCTATGTAGATGACTTGCTGATCACTAGGAACAATAATGCTAAAATAGAAGGTTTTAAGCAAACTTTGATGGCAAAATTCAAGATCATAGATCTTGGAAGATTAAAATACTTTTTGGGAATGGAGTTTATTGAAGACAGTAGAGGAATGATTTTGCACCAACACAAATATGCCAGTGAAATCTTGAAGAAATTTAATATGATAAACAGCAATCCTGCAGCTACTCCAGCAAAAATGAGAGTGAGGAATGGTGAATGCAATGTTGAATCAGAAGAAGTAGACATCACTTTGTACAAACAAATGGTGGGCTCATTAAGATATCTCTGCAATAACAAGCCTGATATCTCGTTTGTTGTAGGATGGATCAGCAGGTTCATGAATCAACCACGCAAGGTTCATTTAATAGCTGTAAAAAGGGTGTTGAGATATATAAAGGGGACAGTTGGTCATGGCATTCTATTTCCCAAAGGGATTCAAAATCAAGAAGAATTGTGTGGTTGGAAAATTCAGACTAGTGTGGAGATAGTGAAGATAGGAAGAGCACTAGTGGGTATATTTTCAAATTTTTAGGAGCACTAATCTCTTGGTGTTCAAAGAAGCAACTTGTTGTGGCATTATCCAGCTGTGAGGTTGAGTATATTGTTGGTGCATAAGGCATAAGCAACATGTCAGGCTGCATGGTTAAGTTCAATTTTTTTCAGAATTAACAGTTGAAGTTGAAAGACCTATCAGGCTGTTTATTGACAACAAATCAGCTATAAATCTAGCAAATAATCATGTGTCCCATGGCAAGAGCAAGCATATTGAAGCTAGATTCCATTTCCTACGTGATCATGTAAATCTTGGAAGGCTAAAATTACTGCATTGTCCTACAAATTTACAAGTTGCAGACATTCTTACTAAGGCTTTAAAGAGAGACAGGTTTAAAGATCTGAAGATTGAGAGTGGTGTAGTTGAACAAACGTGTACTTGAATTAAAGGGGAGTGTTGTAACTAATTCAACTTGTTAGCCTTAGTTAGTTTCTCTAATTTTGTTTGTACATATAAATAAAGTCTCCCTCTCTTTTGTATAATAAGTCTTTCAATACACATTCAATAACAGAAATACATTTTGTACAGATTTGCACAGATTTGTTTTACCTCTCTGTTTTCCTCTAAACTGCCACAAGCTAACAAGTGGTATTAGAGCCAGGTTTAAGGATCTGAAGATTGAGACTAGTGTAGTTGAACAAACGTGTACTTGAATTAGAGGGGAATATTGTAACTAATTCAAGTTGTTAGCCTTAGTTAGTTTCTCTAATTCTGTTTGTACAGACTCTATAAATAAAGTCTCCCTTTCTTTTGTATAATAAGCCTTTCAATACACATTCAATAACAGAAATACATTCTGTAAAGATTTGCACATATTTGTTTTACCTCTCTGTTTTCCTCTAAACTGCCACAATCTAACAAATCCCACAAGTGTCTTAACACAGCACAACAAGATCACACTTGCAGACCTAGAATACCATCAGGCAACATCCAGAAATCTGAGAGATATCAAACTTGAATGAAGGATCTCCCTAGTCAACCAAACCTTTTTTCCAAGTTCCAAAAAACAAGTAAAAAGCTCCAAGAAGATCAAATATCCTTCACGAATTGTTGCACTTTTGTAAGATTCACAAAGAAAGAGAGAGAAAGAGAGAGTTTTTCCCAAAGTTTAGAATGATTTTGCGCTCAAAATTGCAAGTCTCACCACTCTCTCTGAAAACCAGAACTTATAGCCAATCTGTTAGCATATTCAGCAGGTTGATTTTTCCATTCAATTTATTGATTTCGCTTAACTTAAATGAAATCAACTGATTAAAAAATAATTCAACTGATTGAATACATAACATATAGAACTATTGTAGCAAACCATTTAACATGTTAAAAACCCATTCAACAAGTTAAAAGACACCAACCTGATGAGATGCCTCTAACTAAGGGACCCACAACATTGGGCTAGGAGGATACAAGAGGAATGGGCCTCCAATGCACATACAAGGCCCAAGATGAACTTTACATGGGCCAAGGAAGATGTGAAGACCTAGCCTAAAACTCTTTGTTTGTAAATATTAGAATAGGGTTTATTTTTGGGCCTTGTATTTTGGGCTTTGTAGAATAGGGTTTTTGTTTGGGCCATGTATTGGGCCTTGGAGGGTTTTTGGGCTTTGAAGAGAATTGGACCAAAGAAGAGTTGGGCTTGAAATTGGCCCAACAAGAGAGAGAGCGCATTTGTGAGAGGATCTAGATCTTTCTTGCTCCAAGCTTGGTCACCAAGCTTCTCTTATGCGCCTAGATGCAAGTCCCTTGTGACTTGCTTAGGTGGCAAGTCACACTTGCCTTATGCTCTCCTTTTGGCTCCAAATACCACAATCTAGATCCTTTTTCCCTCCATTTTCTAGACCACTTGGCTCTCCTTTTCTACTATAAATAGAGAGCTTAGGACCCTTGTATTTTCATTCATGAATATAGTAGAGAAACTCTGTTGAGATGACTCCAGACTCCTCTCTTTTTGTGAATCAACTTAGGCTAGAGTTCTCCTTCTTGGTTTCCTCTAGCCCCCTTCCTTGAGTGTTGGCCCAACCTCACTTGAGAGCTTCTCCAAACACCATTGTCGCACCACTTCTCCTCTCATCTTCTAACTTTCGCACCTTCATCCTTCTCCATGGAAGCTTCATCAATTCCGCATAGCTTCTCCTTGGCTTCCTTACTCTTGAAGATGGACTCATGTGGTATCTAGAGCCTTGGTTGATCAAGCTTGACGTGAAGAGATAAGTTCATCTTCCTTGTGGTTTTTCTTTCAATTTCCGTGTTGTTCATTACTTCCTTTGATTGTCTTGTTGTTTTTCTTCTTTTCACCCCATTGGTTATATGGTTCTCATCATTGTTCCTTTGGAACTATTCGGCCATTGTGCTTAAGAACTCAACCATGGTGAATTTGTGTGCCTTTTACATTTTCATTTGAGTCTTGTTCATTTGACCCCTAGCCCTTATACTCTTTTCTTCCGTTCTATTTTTTGTGGGCCAACAAAGATTCACGAGTTTAAACTTGTTTTCTGTCTAAGTCAGTATTTCTAGCTCCCTAAACTGTTCTTGGAGTTGTTGTGCTCACTGTTGTGGTGTCGAAGTCCTCTGCTAACCCCTTTCCAAGTAAGGGAAGTTAGGGTTTCGCGTTTTAAGTTATGTTTAGCTTGTTCTTGTGTGTTTTTCGTGTTTTAGCATGCTTGGGTGAAGTTCTAATGGTATGAATGTGAAGTGTGCGATTGATATGATTAAATGGCTGAACTGAGCACGCGCGAATAGTGGAGGGTTCTGGTCTTCTCGCCCATGCGAGCGTGTCTCGCCTAGGCGAGATTAGCAGTGACTCGCCCAAGACGTCTACGCATTTTGTCGCTCAGGCGAGTAGGTCCTGTTTTGAGCGAGAGTCCATCTCGCTCAAGTGAGGAGGTCTCGCCTAAGCGAGAGAACGCGAAGGCTACTGTTTGCTTCTTTTGAGCCCTCGCCTATGCGAAAGGGGCTCGCCTGAGTGAGACCTTTTGGCCTGAGCGAGAGTTGGGCGAGATAGTGGTTGGGTCCTATTTCCTTCTTTATTTTTGGGTGTTTGATACATGTTTGGTTGCATTGCTATGTTAAAGTATGGGATGAATGAATATGCATGAGTAAGAGGATGTATGAGTTGTGGATGATGAGCTTGGCATGATCTTGGCATGTAATGAGCATGAAATGGTTGGTTATAAAAGTGGCATAGAATTGGCATGAGTATGAATGTCATATTGATTAATGGATTATGTTATTGATATGGTTACGACGAAATTCCATGACGGTGTCGTGGTGGTGCCTCATTAGTTAGGGCATAACTCCATGAGCCTCTAGGTGAGACCTTATGGTGGTGCCTAAGTTGGTCGGGACGTAATTCCATGATCCCTGTTAGTGGGAGTTCATGGTGGTGCCCTATCTATATAGTTTAATAAGGATTCAAGGTAAGGTTGCATCCTAACACTCTAAGGAGTCAGTTAGTCTCACATAGAGCGGACTGACTCTTGGAGTGAGAGTAGCAAGAGGCTTGAAACCCATTAAGGACAAACCTTGTGTGTGGGGGTTGAGACATTGTAACACTTAGCTCGGGAGAGCAGCTTGGGAGAGCAGGGAAGTCCACCACAAGTGCAAGCATCCGTTGAATCTGACTAATTATATGTATATGGATGAGTCGTGTCTTGAGTCTTAGTGTATTGTTTGGAAGGTCATAACATGATTGGATGTTGTATGTACATTTGACTGTGAAAGTGTATATGATTGTATGATAAATCCTTTTCCGCTCTAGCTTACCCTTTTGCTTGGTGTATGTTCTGTGGTGTGGTTTTCTCTCTTTGTGATGATCATCAATTTATTGATGTGAGCAGATGCGAGAAATACTCGTGGTCAACAGGGCGATGGTGATTCCGTTGCTTAGCATCTCTAGGATGGACTCCAGTTTTCTTTTAGGGCTATGGCCCATGTATTGTCCTGTCTTAGCACTTTATTTTTGTATTGTCAACTCCTAACATTATTTCGATTCCGACATCGTGGTCTGCCTAAATTTCTATTATGTTTTCTCTTGAGATATTGTGAGGAGTAGTGTTTATACTCCAGGATCGCACTATTATATTATTTTGTGTGACAATTCCTTTAATTAGCGTTATTAATTAAATGGGATGTTACAACTTCAAGCTTAATCAACACGTGAATCTCCAAGTCTTCACATCTTTATCGATTTACCATAGCTTCATCATGTCCCAATGTAATGTCTTAATATGTCTTCATCAAATATTCAAGCCTCAAATCATTTATGCTAACAATTTTGTCCTTATTTTTTGATAAATTCATTGTTTGACCAATTGAAAAGTAAGAAAACATGTTGTCTTTGTGTTATATTCAAAACCTAACCATATTTGTATTTTCAGAGCTTTTGTTTTCCCATTTTGAGTTTATACATGCTAGTAGATCATTAGTGAGTTGTTAGAGTTAGGTTTCCATGGTGTTTAGTTGAAGTCCAATTCGTCTTTTTCGCATTTTGCTAATTGTTGTCTTGGTTGAATGCAAAACTATTTGACGAAAATATGTGCGATAGTGGTTAGCCGAAGTGTTTGAAAGAAAAATAGTGAAGAAAAAGTGTACAAAAGATTGATGAAAAGAGAAAAAGAAAAGAATAGAAAAGTGTGAAAAATCATGTGTAAGTTTACCACTATATCTAGTAGAGCTAGGCTTGTTTTGAAACTTGTCATTTGAGTTTTGGAACTTTTCTTTTCAGCAACATTTGCTCACAACATTTACTTAGATTCATGCTTCGGTGAGTTTGTTTGCTTCGGCCTTGATGATAATTAGTAGTATACATCATATTCTAGTTTATTTTTGTTTTTTGAAATTCATTCTAATGCCTATCTTAGGTGATTTCCTTTGTGTGCTTACTTTCTTTCTATACATTAATTTCTTACTTGTCATTTTCATTGGATATCAATGAGTATGTCACAAAAATATTCTCTTTATGATGCGGATATTAAGGTCCATAACCAACAAATGGCAAGTTTTTTTCCTTGTGCGGATCCTATTTCAATGAGAACTTGATGAGTTGATTCGCCTATTGATAGAGGCCATACCCCACCAAATTAAAACATATTAAATATAGTATATGAAAGTGAACCAAGTCGTCTCCCAACGACCAATATTTTCATTTAAAGCGAAATTTCCAGATTAACACAACAATAAAACACAAGGGGGGGG
>Ga0209589_1004422_pt1 | contig 24264 bp, 8 predicted proteins | sample CowpeawhiteBW_FD_187525 | JGI IMG/M metagenome (GOLD analysis project Ga0209589, IMG submission 187525) | Root nodule microbial communities of legume samples collected from California USA - Cow pea white BW (SPAdes) (version 2) | ecosystem: Host-associated > Plants > Roots > Nodule | place: USA...
AATGCAGATATATTACTCTAGACTCGATATCCGGATTATGTAAGCGACATTGGATCTCTGGGTGGCTTGCACCTGTGACGGTTCCCAAACTCTGCAGAGTTGGACACAAGGAGTTATCACCCGACCGTTAACAAAATTGGGTTAAAAGGACTATGTTTATTCATTTTTAAAGTTTAGGGACCAAAATTTATCAAAGTTTCGATGAGGGACGAATTCCAATTTTGGGTTAAAGTTCAGGGACTAAAAACATACTTAACCCATTTAGGTTTAGGTCATAACGAATAAACACATAACAACAAATTAAATAAGTAAATACTCAATATGATTTTCCGTCGTAATTCATGACGATTTTTTAATTCTCTAACGTAATTAGAAGTCGTCATTTGTGATTTCAGTCTTCATAATCTCACTTTTTTTTATATATTTGTGAAAGAGTTGTTATGACACTGTGATTTTGTTTCATTCTTTCTAATTTCGTGACTCATCATATTTTTTTCATATTTAAATATATTTTTTATTTCTTAATTTATTAAAAAGATAAAATTTGTACTTTTTGAAATTTTATACCAATTTAATGTTAAAAAAACTATAAACATCAGTTAAGGCACAACTCTAAATACTTAAAAGCGTAATAGTCAAAGTGTCATGAATCGATTGTGATCTGACCTACTTGATCTCTGCCATAGGGACAATTGATGTCACTTGCAATATTTGATCAATCGTCTTTAAAAATGTATAAATTTAATCATTTTAAATAAATTCTATTAAGTTTATTTAATATTTCAAGCATGTTTTTCGACTAACATTGAAACCAAAATATGTTAAATCGTATAAACAACTCAAGCACCTACCTGCTACCCGACCCGAAAAAAAAAACACATGTTACCCTCTCATTTATCAATCGACTACCAATTTAAAAAGTATCCGCAGATTTAAAAAAAAAAAAAAAACCCGTGGGTACCAATAAATACCCGCATACTCGCAAATATTTTAAAATATATATATTTTATGTTAAATAAAATTTAAATTAAATTATAAAAAACAAAATATAAATTAAATTAAATACAACCTAATAAAATGTAAATTAAATTTCAATTTAAATTAAATTGAACTTAATAAAATATAAATTAAATTGTATACGTAACGAATACCTGTGGGTACGAATAATATCATATCCGCACCTAACCTGTTTATAACGGGTATTTAAATATCTGTTACCGACTAGTACTAACTATTCACCGAGAATATCCACGGGTACAAGTATTTTTACCATTCCTAAGTTCCATCAAAATACTATAATGAGACATTTAAAACGTCATATGAACTTAACAAAATTTAGTTAAAAAAACTAATTTTGCGTATTTTGCGTTTTTAAAGATAGAAGATTAAATTAAGTCAAAGTTTTAAATATAAACTAATTCTAACTTTTACTTAAACTCCAGAGAAAAAAAACATATTTAATTCATTTTTTCTAATTGTCCATTTAGGTAATAATTGACTAAATACGAACCATCTACGTAAAAAAATCATAAAATAACTCTTTAGAAAAAAACATGTTTTATATGGTAATATAAATAATTTATATTTTTAATAAATATATATTATTTTAAAATATAATTTAAAAAAAAAGTAAAATATATATATATTTTTTATTTTATTTTATTAAATAATCAAATAATTAGAAATCAAGATAAAGTTAAAAATGAAAAAAAAAAACAGTATAAAAAATAATTAATACTTTAAATATAAATTATTTCTTTAATAAATACATTGAAAATATATTAAAAAAACACTTTTAATGATGGTTAAAAATATCTAACGACACACATAAAATATAATAATTAGTTATTTATTTTAAAAATCAACTAACTTTTAAAATAATTTTTAGAGATAGGACTAAATTGATTAATAAAAGAGTTCCAACTTTAAACATAATTGATATTGATATGAAAATTTGAGATTTGAAACATTATTACTGCTATTTAAAGAGTAGAATAATAATTAATTATATATTAAATGAGAGTTAAAATATGTTTCAACTTTTACTGTAAATGAGTTTTAAAAGAAAACAAATTGATAAAAAAAAATTAAAGAATTCTTTAGAAAAACAATTCTTTATATGGAAGTGTAAATAATTTGTATGGTTAATAAATATACATTATTTTTTAAAACGTTACTTTAAGATACAAAAATAAAATATTTTTCTAAATTTAATTTTATTAAATGATAAAGTAATTAAAAATCACAAAATGATAAAACTAAAAATATAAAATAGTATTAAAAATAATTAAAACTTTATATATAAGTTATTTTTTAATAATTTATTAAATGATCCAATAATTATAAGTTATAAAAAGGTAAATTTAAGAATAAAAAAAATATTATAGAAGCAAAAAAAACGTTTTAAAATATAAGATATCCTTTAGTAATAAATATATTGAAAATGCACAAAAAAAAAGAGAGCTTTTAATGGTGGTTATAATGTGTCTAATGCACACATTAAAATAAGTAATTATTTATTTATTTTAAAAACCAATCAATTTTTAAAACATATTTAAGGCTGCATACTATGGATTAAATAAAATAAAGAAATAATTATAACTTTGCAGATAAAGGAAGTATTAGAGTTTCATGAGAAAAATTTAAATTTGAGAACCTATAGTGCTATTTAAGAACTAAAATAATAATTTATTGGATATGCAATGATAAAGTTGAATATATTTCCATTTTTATAGTAAAATAGTTTATAAACAATTCAAAATAGATCAAATAGTGAAGTAACTCTTTAGAAAAACAATATGATAATATAAATAATTTGTATTATTAATAAATATAAATATATTTTAGTTTTTAAGTAGTATTATTTTAAGAAACAAAATTAAAAAATAGTTTTTTAAATTTAATTTTATTAAATACAAATAATTAGAAACCATAAAGAGATAAAATTATAAATGAAAAAATAGTAAAAAAATATTAATAATTTAAATATAATTTATTATTTAATAATTATTATATGAATTGAAAATCATAAAAAGATAAAATTAAGAATGAATAAAATAATATATAAACAAATAATTAATACTTAAATATAACTTATTCTTTATTAATAAATATATTGAAAATACATTAGAAATTTTTTTTTAATAGTATTTAAAATGTGCTTATAATACACATTAAAAAAATATTTATTTATTTATTCGAAAAACCAACTGATCCTTAAAATACTTTTTATGAATGCATATCATAGATTAAGTTAATTAACAAAATAATCTCAATTTTTTAGAAAATTGACGTTTTAGAATTTGATAAGAAATTTTTAATTTGAGAAACTAGCACATCTATTGAATTGAAGAACTAAAACAATAATTGATAGGATAGAGTAGAATTATTTTTCCATTATTGCGTTAAATCAGTTAAAAAAAATTAAATTGATAGAACAGTAAAATAACTCTGTAGAAAGATTATTTTTGATACCATAGTGTAAACAATTTGTATTATTAACAAATATATATTGTTTTTTAAATAATGCTATTTTGAGAAATAAAACTCTAAAAGTAATTTTATTAAAAAATCAAGTAATTAAAAATCATAAAAGATAAAATTTTAAAAAAATAATAAAATTTAAATGTTTTGAATATATTTTTCTAAATTTTGTTTTATAAATAAGCAAGTAATTAGAAATAAAGAATAGTAAAATTAAAAAATAAAGTAATGGTATAAAAAAATTAATAATTTTTAAGTTAATCTTTAATAATTTATTAAATGACGAGGTAATTATAAAATATGAAAGGATAAAACTAAAAATAAAAAATATATATTATAATTTTTTTTTCCGATTTTTAGGACAAATTAGTTTAAAAATTAAACAAATAGATAAAAGAGTAAAATAGATAAAAAATAGAAAAAATAATATAATATAATATACTAAATTCAATGCACATTTTTATCCATTAAATAACCCAGTAATTAAAAATCCTAAAAAGATAAAATTAAAAATATAAAAAAATAATAATTTAAATATAATTTATTATTTAATAATTTATTAAACGACCGAGTAATTAGAAATTATAAAAATAATACATGCAAATTAGTTTAAAAAGTAATCAAATAAACAAAAGAGTAAAATAGATAAAAATTAAACAAATAGAATAAATAATAAAATAATTTATATACACATGTTTGGCAAATAATATATTAATATAAATAAATAAAAATTAACAATATCAAATGACTAAAAAATAGCTATTACAACACATGTGAACAAAATAAATATTTGTAATAAAGTAAATCTCTTAATATCTTAATTAACTTAAAAATTAAACAAATAGATAAAAAAGTAAAATAAATAAAATTTGAACAAATAAAAAATAATAATAAAATAAATTTTATACACACGTGGCAAAGTAAATATAAATAAAAAAACTTAACAATATCAAATGTCTAAACACATGTCAACAAAATAAATGTCTATACCTATTATCTATCTATACCTACATATAAAAAAGGATATTCCACTTTTTTATTTACATTTTTATCCCTAATTTTATCTTTTATTAAATAATTATTTTCTTATATGTAGAGGGATATTCCATTTTAGTATCATAATTATATTTTCAATTTTACCTTTTGAAATGAATGCACAGTAACTTACAATAATATCCTTTTAAATTATATATATATATATATATATATATATATTATTAAAATTAATAATATATTTGTAATAATAATATATAATATAATAATAATAAATAATATATATAGTAATTAATAATAAATAATGTATATGTACAGTAATTAAATATAATAAAAATAAAATATATATTATTATTACTATTATTATTATTACTATTATTAATAGTTTTAAATAATAGTAATTATTATGAAAATAATAATAATAATAATAATAATTTAGTGTAATTGATTTTTTTAATAAAATTTGTTAAATAATAGTTTTTAAAATTTAATATTTTTAACTAATCTAAAAATGATTTTATATATTTTTCTATCAAGGACGTTTTAGTAATTTTAAAATTTTATGTATTATAACTTTTTATTTTATCTATCAATCATTTACTAACTTTCACAAAATTTATCTTCAAATCCATTCACTTTATCCTATAAATTCACACAAAAAACCACACATATCTATCCATACAAATCTACACAAATCTATCTTCACACTCTCTCCCAAATTCATCTCTCCATGTGAAGAGAGCCATAAAGTCCATAATTACACGTAGGGATGTAAAAAATATCCGTACCCGCAGGTATCTGCGGATAAAACCCGCAATGGATAGGAAACGAATATTAAAAATGGATACCTACTACCCGTGGGTACGGGTATTTTTGATACCCGCATGTTAACGGAGCGGGTACGGGTATCATAGTATCCGTATCCGTGGATATTCGTACCCGCTAAACTTTAATTCACAAAAATACTATATATATATATATATATATATATATATATATTACTAATTAAAGAATTTTCATTGTGTTGAATGTCATTTTATATTTATTTTTATGATTATTTGGACATGTATGGACTTGAGTTTGTTTGAACTTTATTTAAAATTTATGACAATGATGTATTTTATTTTATTTTATTTGAATTTGTGATTAAATATTTATTTTTTAAATAATTTTGTAAATATCCGCAGGTACCCGTAGATACCCATGGATATGAAAAAAATAAACGGGTACCCGCATAACGGATACCCACGAATATGGATACGAGTACGGAGCAAATATTTATCCAGCAGGTAGGGTGCAAGGGAGCTACTACCCGTACCCTACCCACCCCGTTGACATCCCTAATTACACGTTTCTATTTTGAATTTTACCTTTTAATAAATATATGTTTTTTACATATAAAGTCCGTGATTACTAATCACAATTCTATTTCAAATTTTATCCTTAAATAAATATTGCTTTTCTTAAATTAAAATAATTAATTTATCATTTTTACCTTTTAAGTAATGGTTTGGTTAGATTTAATTGTTCCACTCATTTAATTTTTCTTTTAAATAAAATAAAATAAATGTCTTTATTATTTATAAAATGAATAAAACATATTTATAATAAAATTTAGAAAATTATTTACATTCATTTTTTAATTTAAAAAAGTAAAATAATTAAATAATCAAGTAATTAAAAATCATTGAAAAATTAAAATTAAAAATGAAAATAATGGTATACAAACTTTTATATTTTGATTATATTTCTCTATATTTAGTTTTATTACATAATAAAATAATAAAAAATCATAAAAAGATAAAATTAAAAGTAATAATATAAAGAATATAAACAAATATATATATATATATATATATATATATATATATATATATATATATATATATATATATATATATATATACACATATAACTTTTCCATAGCAATCACTCCAACTGCCACTAACATGATGGCAGTCCACAATGGTTAGGCTCACAAGTAGTTATATGTATCTGATCATCCAGCCGAAATAGTTTAACGGTTACTTTCAGTATCACTAATAATATATTATATATGGTTTGATAATTTTGTATCTAATTATATGAATGTATCACTAATGTGTAATAATTTGTGAAGCATTACAACAACCCATTGAAAAAAATATGTATGAAATTCAAATATAAGATTGTTTATTTGCTATAATAGTAATATAAATTTTATATTTAGAATATAGATCTTCTTACTACTGATCAGGTATTGCTAATACAGATCTCAACATATTAATATTAATATTAATAATAATAATAATAATTAAAGCACAGGACTGTAGTGTGGCAGATTTTAGTTCCATTTAATTGGCCATTAGCATGTGCGGCCTCCACCAACTCCCACTGGACATACTATGCTAATATCACAAGGAAGAGCTAAAATAAGAAAATAAAATAATAATAATAATTGTAGATGATTTGTATGTGATGTTTGTAACATTTTATGAAATTTTTTATTTGTCTTCATCTTTTGAGTTTCCATTTTGTTCCCTTCCTATTTTTAAAATGTTGTTTAGATTTTCTATAAACAATTAAGTATGATATTAACTTTAATAAAATATTTTATCAAAAAATTCACTTTATCTTTTTATTTTTTATATAAATATATATAAACTATCAAAGATCAGGTATAATCAATGGTAAGAATAATAAAAGAGTAATTAATATCTCTTAAGTTTTAAAAATAACAGTTAAATAAAAATGTCTTTTTAAAAATGGAACTGATAAATTCATTTGAAATCTGTGATTAGGCTAGATTGTTATTGGTGATATGTTTTTTTTTTCAAAATAATAAACTAATATATGTACTTTGATGTGTTTTTTTGCAGCCAAGTCTTTTGATTTCTTCCATTTGGTTTGTGGACCGTTGATTTTATTCAATGATGGAGATTAAAGGTTAATTAATATATAAAAGAAGGTGGCCCTTGAAAGAATCGAGGCCCATTTGAAATAATTTATGACGCATTGTTTAAACTTATTTTTTCATTCCAAGTGTTTGCAAAATCTGAATACAAATATTTTGTAATTATTTCATAAGACGACTAGGCTTTTACATTTTGCAACTCTACAATATCTTCGTGCACTTCCCAAACTTTTTTAGAATAATCATTTTTAACTTTTGTAAAAGTGATTCCTGAATTATATATCTTGAAAATTTTCTAAATTAAGTTTTCCAAAAATTTCAAAACAAAATTTGTACAGTGAAATTTGTAGAACAAATTTTCTAAAATACATATAATATCTTTCAGAAACAAAATTTCCAGAATATCTCACATGAAATACATTATAAATTTTTTTTTCCAAAATATATAAAATATGTCTTGGTAATAATTTTTCAAAACAAGTTTTTTTCATGGTTTCTCTCCTCCTCTGCAATAAACCCTGCCACCAGCAGTGGCCTGATGTTGTGAAAGATTAGTGTGAAATGTGAGTAGTAATTATGAGATACAGAAGCAATAACATAAAAGGCCAAGGTTGTTTCTTCTTGCACCCCCATTAAATTTCTTCCTACATCCCATAAATATGTGAATTTCCAGACTTTATTTTCTGAAACACAATAGATCAATTCCAGAAATATATTTTCGGAAAATACTCATTCAATAGTATTGAGGATTCTCTTTCATGAAAGTTCCCTATACCAAATTCCCACCATACCATCCTTATTTTGGATCAAAATTTTCGAAAACCTATATTTCTGTAATGGGGTGCATTAAGAAATTTGATGGTTGCAGGAAGAAACAGTAACATAAAATTATCCAGTGAGTACTTTTAAGAAGTAGAAATTGGAAGTCCATTCCACTTTCATTTACTATATATATATATAGAGAACACTTGTCCAAAGTTCGAATCCAGAAGAAAAAAAAAAACAATTTCATCGGTTCCGTTTATACCATTCTTACAGTTAAAAGTTTATTAATTACTAAAAATCATAAGTATTTGATCTATGGACAAGTCTTGTGAAGAAATATTTTCTTGAATGTTTTAATTTTCAACACATTGAATACTTTGATCTATAAGCATGATTTTAGTATTCTAGAAATAACGGTGTATCTTTAAGGAAATACCAAGTACTTTTATCGTAACATCGAATATATCTTATAAAGATGTAAACATGAACGCTTTTTACGTTCTTTAACTTCCAAGTCGATGTCCTAGGTTTTGTCTCATCAAACTTAGAAAGGAGTGTGTTTGGAGAAAAATATCTAGTGTACAAATTAGTTAAGTGAGTCAAATAATAATAAATGTTCTAATAAAAAATAGAACCTAATTAATTTACTTTGTGTATTATGATATTTGTATTATATTTATGGGTGTTTTACCTATACGAATCTAGATCAACTTTGTTTAATACTATGTTACTATGTTTTGGTTATCACCTAACTTAATTATTTGTTATCATTACTATTTTGTCTTGATGACAGATCTTCAACTAATATTTTGGAAGTGTCAAAATATTGGTTGAATTAATTTTCAGGTCCATACTTTCATCTAAAAGTTTCAAGTTGGTTCTCTAGTTTTTTTATATTTGAATTTGGTCTCAATTTTTTAAAAATTAATGCAATTTGGTAATTTTTCGTTAAATTTTTTAAAGCGAATATATAATTTATCATCAAAATTAACACCAGGATTATGTCATCCACAAAGTAAATCATTCTTACTCACAACTTCAATTTTGATGATAAAACATTGACCCGTTTCAATAAATTTAACAAAAAAAAATCAAATTGTATAAAATTTTAAAAAATCGAGATCAAATTGAAACTAAAAAAAAAAAAAACAAAATATAAAAAAATTTAAAAAAACGAAAACAAATTAAAAATAAAAAAAAAAAAAACTCAAGGATCAACTTGATATTTTTGAATGAAAATAAGAACCAAAATAGTAATTATACCAAAAGTAACTTTTATATAAACAAAAAAAATCATTGTATTTAATTTTTTATTATAATAAAAAATAATAAAATTATTATTATCATTATTATAATTATAAAATTAAATGTAAATAATTTTTATAATTTTACTGTGTTAATAAGTGAACTTTTAAGCCTAACTCAACCCAACCAATATGACTTGCAAGATAAGGTTTGCACTCTATTTATATAGTATAAAATTGTCTTATCTTTAGTTTATGTGAGACTTCTAACACACAGCTCTAATAAAATTACCTTATCTCTAGTTGATGTGAGACTTCCAACACACGTCGAGGTATATACATACCGTACGCGAATCTAGAATTGGATGGTCTGATAATGGCCCGATAACGAGCAAGATAGAGTGTCTAAAAAATATTTATGGGATAAACTTTAAGTAGGACTTTGATACCATAAAGAATTGTATATGTTCTAAATGCACTGTCTGTATAATAAGACCACATAATATGTATTTATATTATTGAGTCCGCACCTGATAATTAGGAATCACTCACCCTAATTTATGATATTATGTAAAAGTTGATTTACTGTAAATTTGTAACCGCTAATTATATTTTAACTTGTAAATAAATTTCATTTATTATGATTATTTAAAAAAAAAACATTCAAATTGAAAAAAAAGTTAAATAAACAAATGATCACTTAAAAAATTAATAAAATAATAATTTAAATTTTTTAAAATTGTTTAAAAAATAAATTGAAAAACAAAAGTGAACAAAAAAGAGAAAATTTTTACTTTATATATAAATATAGATATATAAAAATTTTAAAAATAAAATATATTAAAAATATATTAAATTTTTAAAAAAATTGAAATCATATATTAAATTATATAAATATATATAAAAAAAGATCATGGTTCCCTACGTCAATAATATAAAGGTCCGGTCCTTACCAGCATGATATCATTTTGACCCGGTATATGTAAGTTGAAAACATTTCAAATCTTGGTGGCCGATGTATTCTCAGATATATATATATATAATACAACTTGTTTTTGGAATTATGTTCAACACGTCAGAGTAATTGTTTTCATTGAGTAACAAGAGTATCGGATTTTCTAAATACTAAAAACCTTTTAACATCAATATATCGAGTAAAAATTTTGAAAATACAAACATTTCTAAATAATGCAAAGTTACAACTCACTTTCTCTTCGTTGATATATCAATTAAACCAACTTTAGAGCTATAAATGTAACATTCCATATAATTTATTTTATATTTACAAAATAAAGTACCACAACAAATATATATATATATATATATATATATATATATATATATATATATATATATATATATATATATATATTCAAGTTGTACTAGGTGCTTATATCTATTCAGGCTAATATTTATTTTCTAAAGTACAAAATACAGTCACAATAAAAAATAAATAATCAATGTCACAAAATAAAAAATTAAAATGTTATTTACTGTAAGCACTTGAGATTTATAAGTGGTTAAAATAAATTTTCAACTTCTAACAATATGTGATGTTTTAATCTATATAATTTAAATCATCTTTAAAATAATATAATTTATTCGAATAAAAAGTTTTTATGTTCAATGTTAAAAAAAAAACTATTATTATATCATTGTAAATATTTGATCTCGAAGGATTTTATTCAACATATTAGATTCCATTTCAATCAATAATTATCAACTGAAAAAAACCAATATTCATACAAAATAACATCTTAAAATATTTCAATACGTTGATATACACATGACACCTTTCAACTTCAAATCCAACAATCCCAACATATATATAAGTTATTTGACCAACACAGTCTCACTTAGACAAAATTTAACAACATAAGAAAATTTATTTTTGTCAAATTCTAACCTAAGTATGCGAAATGAAATAACTTGCATTTTGTAAAACTATCAACTTGACCACATTCAGAAGGTATCAATTTTGTAAAAAAAACAAACACATAAGAAAAAATTCACAGGACCAAACCAGCCCAAAAGTTCCATAGGTTAGGGCTAACCATGAGTGGACCTATGTGGGTTCACTTAACTCTATCGGACCATCGATATATCATGCACTTTAACCATAAATTTCAAAACGCCACTAATCCAAGAACTCATAAATAAAATATTAATATTAATTATATACAAATAGTTGTTCCAAATTCAAAATCTATAATATAAATTTAATTTCTGATCTATAATGATCACAATTCTCTCAATTTTCAACTCAAGAATCGAATTTCTTACCAAATCTAAAATCAACTTAAAATATTAAATTTAACATTTTCTATTTATTTATTTTGGAAGCTCAGTTTTTCTACTTCTGAAAAATATTTTCTTAAATAATTCATAGCCTATCTGATAAATTGTAACTGTAATTAATAATTTGGAATGGCAAGTAGCAATGTTAGGATTATACCAAACACTAGAGATGGACATAAGCGGGTCCGTACCCGCACACCAAACACGATATCGAAGCGCGAAGGGTGGTGGGTAGGTGGTGGCCACTTGTATTTCTCACCTTTCATAATTACACCCATTGCCACCAAACCAAACCATACACCAACCTCCCTCTATTCTTCTTTTTCCTCAGCTCAACAACCAAACTTGATAGGATCACATCATATCACTGTAATTGCTTTTGTTCCTCATTCAATCTAATTCTCTGTGGCGTGTTACGAATTCCAGTTTCAATGGCGTCTTCTCTCTCCACCAAACCATTCTCAACCGACGCTCTCTCCGCCTTCGCTTCTCTCAATTCCGATCTCCGATCTCTCTCTCCCGGTTATCTCCGGCTCTCGCTCCGTCCTCGTCTTCCTAAGAGACTCCGTCAGTCCTCTCTCTGTGTCCGTTAATAGTTTCATTTTCAACTAATCCTTAGTTTTGCGTTTTTTTCTTCTTCGCTTATATTTTAATTCTTATTGATTTAGGTGATCACTCGGAATTAATTTTCAGATAAATCAGCTACTAGAATCTGCTCCTCGTTTTTTTTTTCGTGTTTCTCTTTTCTGTTCGTTCATTTGCTTAGCTGAATCGATTTTATCTGCTGTATATTTCAAATCATTCGCTGAATTCGTGCATCTAGGTTTCTGGTATCGGTTGTAATTTGTTGCAAGGAATGCGTTGTGACATTGTTATTAAGTAATTTTTGTAAGAATTTCTGAAAACAAATCGTTTTAAATGAAATTGGATGTCACACTTCTCAAACCTCCGTTGTTTGTATTGCATACCTTTTGGTGCCGCTGCTATTTAACTTCTATGCTCACATTTTCATGTAGGTGTAGTCTGAATTTTCTTTTGTTTCATATCTTCTTTTAGCTGCTAGGAATTAATATTTCTTAAACCATGTTTTTTTTTTCGGTTTTCATTATAATTTCGAATTCAATAAGTAGGATTGAAGTATATGATAAATTCTAAAGTAATGGAATTGAGATGGATGGTTTTTAACTTTCTTAGACTGTTGACATATTACAGAGATACAGGCGGCTGGGAGTACATATGGGAATCACTTTCGTGTGACTACATACGGAGAATCTCATGGAGGAGGTGTTGGCTGTGTCATCGATGGATGTCCTCCTCGCATACCTCTCTCTGAAGCTGACATGCAAGTGGATCTTGACAGAAGGTATTTGTCTCTCAAACCATCTATTTAGCTTCATTGAACTACTTGCACTGTGAGAAAACACTTTGGTGTTTGGATTGAAAATCTGTGCTAAACTGCTAGTTAGGGAATATGACATTTATCAATGATAGGTCGTGATTGCTTCTGATGCAACATGTCTTAAAATAATTGCGTCATTTCTCATGTATAGGAGGCCAGGTCAGAGCCGAATTACGACTCCTAGAAAGGAGACTGATACATGTAAAATATTTTCAGGAGTCTCCGAAGGTGAATATTTCTTCCGATTATTCTTAGCTTGGAAAATTGTATGTTTCATGAAATTAGGTTTGAAGTATAATCTGTTAATTGCAGGACTTACCACTGGAACTCCAATTCATGTATTTGTACCCAATACAGATCAAAGAGGAAATGTTAGTATCTAACGCTAGAGCTTGTTTATGACAAGCAAAGAAACTACTATCATAATTCAAGCTGCTAAAATATTGTACTATGGGAAATTTTTTCAGGACTATAGTGAGATGTCATTAGCTTATAGGCCTTCCCATGCAGATGCCACCTATGACATGAAGTATGGTGTCAGATCAGTTCAGGTGCTGACTTTTTTATTGTAATGAGTCCAACATTTTTTCAATGTGATATGTATATTTAATAACTCATACATCTGAACTCTATTATGCTTAAGGGTGGCGGTAGATCTTCTGCAAGAGAAACAATTGGAAGGGTTGCTTCTGGTGCTGTTGCTAAGAAAATTCTTAAAGATTTTTCTGGAACTGAGGTATGTTACTTGTCTCATGAGTTTATTCTTCTTTGTGGCAGTCCTTTTTGTTTTTCTGTTTTATAACTGATCAAGAAGGATATATTATTTTAAGTACATCTTAGCTTTTCTATATCCATGTTTGTATTGTAATTTTTACAAATTCATGGGTTTTGGTTCTTTTATTTGCTTCTAGAACTGCAGAAACCATAGATTGCTACAAGTTTTAGCTTTTGAAATTAATCACGATATAATTGTCCCAAAGTTAGAGGATGCACCCACTGACCACCAAGACCCTTTCATAGGAATTTAACCATCTATGCAAAAATAAGAAGCCTTCTATTTCTAAATTAGATCTACACATAACATGTCTCGGTGAGGCCTATTAGCTGCAGAAGTCAAACACTGCCATTAAAGTGAAAGACTTGTCTTAAAGGACCTCTTGAGATGCAAATGAATTTGTCAAGAAGGAATTTTTCATGATTTTTAGTTTGAAACCAAAAAGATGTAAAATAACACCAGAAGAATCCAAAGTGCTATCCCTCCCTCCGGATCAGTTGTAGATTCACATAGAAGTATAAAGGATTTCTGCTGAAATGAAAGTTCCAACATCCAAGTAAATTTGGACCCTGAATGAAACAAAAGTTCTCAATGGTTGTTTATGAACGGAAAACAGATGATAAAGGTGTCAAAAGCCTCAACGAAGTAAACATTCTTCACCCAAAATTCCTTCTGAAACGCAATATGACTATTATCTCCTAAATTAGAGGAAGTGATGATTAAGAAACATGAACCTAAGAAATAAATGTCTAAATGACTAGTGTAAGTTGCAGTGATCACTGAGTCGACATCCTATCCATGTTGATCTTTATGTCATTTTCATTGAGTGCACATATACTTGCGTGAGTTTGATGATTTTAAAGAAACATTACCCTAAGAAATGAACTTCCAAAGACTAACATGGATTACATTGATCACTGAATTGGCATCCTATCCCTACTGATCATATGTAAGGTCAGCTTGCATCTGTCTGTCAGGGCCTAACTTTGCCAGATCAATCTCTCTCTATTCTGATTTTGTTTTTACAAAAGGCAAATCTTTAGTCATCGATGGATGGTTGATATAGATATAACAATTTACATACATGTAACAAGTTTTATTTGCCAATTCCTTAAGAAACATCCTAGCTAAAGGTTCCTTATTTTTCAGATTCTAGCATACGTCTCTCAAGTTCATAAGGTTATTCTTCCCGAGGACCTTATTGATCATGACACTCTGACGCTTCATCAGGTATTAAAGTTAATATTCATTTATGCGTGCACTGGTGGCCTTAGTGTTTCCTTTGTAAAACTGTTTGAAGTGAATGTCGTGTATTCTAAACATGGAGATGACTATCTGTTTTATTTTTATGTTTTCTTTAATGGATTTTGAATATAGCCAGCTATCAAATATTTTGATTGAGCCTGCTTATTGGCAATGGAGTACATTTTGCAATTTATGTTTGTTGTTTGATTTAAACTGAAACTTCAACATTCCGAGCATTAGCCATAAACATTACTAAGGAAATGACTTTTACCATTACTAAGGAAATGGGTGATAAATACGTTTACCATCTCAAGGCCAAAGCTGAATTTCAGGTCAATAATATGCACATGCACATTTATTGGTCTAGTAAACTTGATCTTACAACAAATTATAGAATACAAATGTATAATTAGTCCATGAATAGCTGATGATAAGTTATTGAGAGTTACATGTGAAATCTATTTGTTCTTAATAACCAAGAAAATAAATAAACTAATACTTTTTTAAAATAATCATTATGTGAATATCCTATTATTTATTTTATTGAACAGGTGTCATCATACTGTCCTGTAAGGATGAAGTCTCCCAAATTGATTGCTTATTGCTATATCTTCTATCGACAATACTTTTGTTTGGTCTTGTTATAATTATTATATTCTTGCAATTCTGGGGCCAAATTTATGGTTTGCCACTTTTATTGAACAGGTGCCATCATACTGTCCTGTTCAGAATGATGTCCTCCAATTTAATTGCTTATTGTTATAACTTATATTGAAATTGCTTTTTATTGATGTAACTATCATTATTTCATTTTTGCAATTATGAAACTAAATTCCTGGTTTGCCAATCTTGTTGGGAAAATTTTCAGATTGAAAGTAACATTGTTCGATGTCCAGACCCTGAATATGCAGAGAAGATGATTGCTGCAATTGATGCTGTGCGAGTGAGAGGTGATTCTGTTGGTGGAGTTGTAACATGCATTGTTAGGAACTGTCCTCGTGTAAGTCTTTCAACCGTTCTCTATCAACTGAAATAAATACAGTGCTGCTAAGTATCGGGTTATAGTGACGCAATATTAGTGTCTAGTGCTTTTATTTAATGGTCTCTTTGTTTTTTTATGCTATTCGTGTTTTTACATTTTACTTATTAACTTGGACTTCTTTACTTTTAAAATAAACCCGACATTAGCCTTTTGATTTCCAGGCCATGCAACCTTTGAGTATTATTCTATGACTAAAATTTCTTTCCTCTTAAACTTAGACATCAACCCTTCTCTTCCAAAACTCTAAACACTCAAAATATTTTCTTTCAGTCAACACCTAAGTTTTTACTGGTAACAATACTCTTTTCAAAAATTTTGTTTTCTCCTTTCTTAAATCTTCCCCTTGGTTCTTTAATCTCTCCCTTCTTTTACTTTTCTCTTTTTTAACAACGCTTTCTTCCAAATTTCAAGTTCTTTTTTTTCTTTTTCATATTCTTATTCTCTCTTATACAATAAAAATGTGCCCACTATGTGATTTCTGCTATTTGCCTGTGACGCCATCCACTGTATGACATAGTAGTAAATTTTAAGCTTTTCACAATTTTCTATTGACAACTCTGCTTAAATATGTTTTTCTTCTTAACAGATTAATCCCAAATAAACTTATACTAGACATCATTGTGAATTTTGATATCTCAACTATACTGACATTCAAAAGTACATCAATCATTTGTTATTACATAATAATTAATTAAAAAAAAAACAAATACAAAGCATTAACCAATTTTGTTTTTGTTTCATTTCCTTGGTTAAATCCTTGATTTTGTTAGAAATACATATTTTTAGTAACTGTCATTTGATTTGCTTTGTTAAGTGATGCTGAGGCATAATCAAGTTTTGGAGCATGTCAATAACCCGTTTGTCATTTCGTATCATCACTTTTCTGTGAAGAATTCATTTTAAACTTTTCACAATTTTCCACAATTTTCTATTGACAACTCTGCTTAAATATGTTTTTCTTCTCAACAGATTAATCCCAAATAAGCTCATATTAGGCTTTGCTATGAATTTTGATATCTCAACTATACTGATACTCAAAACTACATCAATCATTTGTTATAACATAAAAATTTATTAAAAGAAAAAAGTAAATGAATGCAAAGCATTAACCAATTTTGGTTTTGTTTCATTTCTTTGGTTAAATCCATGATTTGGTTAGAAATACATGATTTTAGTTCCTGTCATTCGATTTCTTTGTTAAGTGATGCTGAGGCATGATCAAGTTGTGCAACATGTCAATGATCCGCTTGTCATTTCATATCGTCACTTTAAGGGAGTAATTCTAATGATAGGTACTAAATGTGTATTTCTAATAAAATCCGGGTTCAAATGGTAAACATTTTTTAGGTATCAAAGTCAACGTTTGTTAAATTTTCTGGGAACATATAATAAGGTATTTAAGCCTTTTTTTTTCTTTTCAAAGAATATTTCTAATTTTTAGCGATAACCCTACCTACCTGTAGTAGTGCCTGCTGATAATAAATGAATCTAATAAATACACATGACATGAAATCTTGTGCAGAATATGGTCGAAATTTGGCCATTACTAGACTCTGTAAAGATTTACTCTTTAGTCATCTACGAGTTTCGGAACTTCCCTTCCTTGCATAGTATAATTTACTTCTGCAAAAATTAAGTTGTAGCTTACGTCCATAAATATCGGATTTCTCTAAGTTATTTTGTCCCGGTTATACAATAATTTAATAATTAGCTTGAGAGAAAAACACTCTGCTTTGAAACCATGCTTGTTTTTTTGCAACTTTGAATCTTCCTTGATATCTTAAGGCACGTCTTAGTTCTCATCCTAGCACCTGGTAATTTTTATTTATATTATTCGATTTTTTCTATTAATTTTCCACTTAGAATAAACATGACCTTATTATTTCTCAGGGTCTTGGTTCACCAGTGTTTGACAAACTTGAGGCTGAGTTGGCTAAAGCTGTTATGTCTTTGCCTGCAACCAAGGGCTTTCAGTTTGGTTCTGGGTTTGCAGGTACTGGAACTTGCTTGTATTATTGGTACCAATTAAACAACGTCGTTTCTTTGATAACTTGTGTCCGAGGTGTGTTTTGACGGCTTAATGAAATCATTATAGGCACCTTTTTGACTGGAAGTGAACACAATGACGAGTTCTATATAGATGAACATGGAAGGACAAGAACAAGAACAAATCGCTCTGGTGGGATACAGGTATTTGTGCTGTTCTACAGTTACTAATCAGTTGTTTCTAGATGTGCACGATGATGGTCATGTGTCTATATTTGTGTTACTTAAATTATCTGTATTGACAATCAGGGTGGAATTTCCAATGGGGAAATCATTAATATGAGAATAGCTTTCAAGCCAACATCGACTATTGGAGTAAGTTTAATCTCGTCTTTTTCTATCTTCATCACTGTCCCATCCATCCATTAAAAACACATTACTAGCCTAGCCAATCTGATATGTTCACGATATCTTTCACAGTATTTTTTCTTGTTAGACTATCTAGGATATTTTAGAGTAACTTTAGTAATCTCTTAACAGTGATTTTTGTATTTCATCATTTTTTGTATTACCATGTGTATTTTATATTAAGTGAACATGGTGTTACACTTTTGCAGAAGAAGCAACATACTGTGACTCGGGATAAAAAGGAAACAGAGCTGATAGCCCGTGGTCGCCATGATCCTTGTGTTGTCCCAAGAGGTTGATAACCCTGCTTTTTTAGTTAGAATGCTGTTTGTATTATCTTTAATTCATTATTTTAACTTCATCTCAAATATAATTCATCTAAGTTACTGAGAGGACAGTGTTTAGAACTATTAACATTGAACTGAAGGGCAAGATAATTTGTTACATGACAACTTTTCCTTAAAAGAGATCTAAATCTAATGTCAGAAAGAAAGGACAATTGAGTATTATGTGTGTGCATGATTTTCAATCATGACATTTTAAGTTTTTAACTCTTGCTTGAATATTAATCACTAGAAAATAAAATCTCTGAAAATTTTGTTGGATTGGGCTTGCAGCTGTACCCATGGTAGAGGCAATGGTAGCTTTGGTTCTTGTGGACCAGTTGATGGCACAATATGCACAGTGTAATCTGTTTCCTGTAAACTTAGATTTGCAAGAACCCTTGGTGCCCGAATTAGAGCCAGAAGAAGTACCATTCTGAAGAATATGAAGAGGGTACATAAATCAGTATTTGTCTGCCTTCTGGCTATAGTGTTTAGTTGACGGTAAATTCATTTTGATGAAAGTTCTAGTTTCCTCTTGCGAGGATCCGTCTCCTAGTCTGTATGTTCGCCTCCTGGCAGCTATTTTGGCGAATGCAATCTATCTTCTTGTATTAGTGTAAGTTAATCTGTGTTTCTTTTTATTTTCTCTTTTTTCATTTCGAGGGTGAACATCGTTTCTTGAAAACCTGGTCGCAAAAGCACCGAGATGTATCCTTAAAGTGAATTGGAATTATATACTGAGAAGTGTAACAGTTTTTGGTCTAGCAAGTGTTGCTATGCATTTCAATAAATGAAAGCTTTGGGAAGTTTAGCTGGCTGTTCATAATATATTATGCACTGTGATTGCTAATTATAATGCAATTTTGTACTTTGATGCGTTACTTTTTGCTTGTTTATATGTTCTTAAACTTCACAATTTTTTGGCGAAATTTTACAATAGTAGCGGTGACAGATTCCTTAACTTGTTCAAATATAATCTGGACAAAATACTTAGCTATTTGGTATGTAAGAAGTAGAACATAAGCTATTTGGTATGTAAGAAGTAGAACATAAGCTATTTGGTATGTAAGAAGTAGAACATAAGTGCGTACCACTACAAATTATCACACTAAATCATAAAATATCACAATATAGTTGACTCAAATTAACAAAACTGTGGCCTAATATCACAATATAGTTGACTCAAATTAACAAAACTGTGGCCTTTTTCTTTCATGCTGTCTGAAATATGGACATGAATAGTGGCAACAGAAGGTTTCAGTCATTCTTGTTGTATCCATACATATATTTTAACATTGCAGGTCTCTTTTATTTTATTTATTTTTTTCAATAAGAACGATTTTTAGAATTTCACTAAAAATAATGGTTAATGTAGGAGGGAAATTATTTAATATTTTGAAATAATCAGTCTGAAACGAAGACAAAATGATTTTCTAGTAACCAAAAGTCTTTTTAAAAGAAAAGAATAATAATGACATTGTAGCCCTGAATTATTTCAACAAAACCAAAACGTAGGTAGATATATATTTTAGGATGTGTTTGGATTGGGGAGAAGATTTGAAACAGTGAGTGGATGAATTTGAGAAGGTGAAAAAGAATTATAGTGTTGCTTGTTTGAAGGGATAGATGAAGAGAATGTTTGTAAAAATTTGTGAATTATTTGTTAATGTGATAGATTAAAAAGTTGAATTAATATATTAAAATTCAAGATTACTCTCTTTTGTACGGGTAGTTAAAATGATAGAAAATTAAACTATTTAGTTAAAATTAATAAAAAAATATATAGTTTTAAATATATATTACATTAAAAGTTAATAATATTAATTAATTTTATCTTTATTAAATATAAAGTAACATGTGGATTAACTTTATGCATAGAATTTTAATGTGTTAAATATGTTTTTAGTCCCTCAACTTTTTTGTGAAAATTGGAATTAGTCCATATTTAAAACTTTGGCCTAATTAAATCTTTCAACTTTAGAACTATGTGAATTAGTCATTTAACCAAATTTTGTTAATTTTATTTAACGTTTCAAACACATTTCATGATAGCATTTGAGTTGATCACATTGTTTGACACATTTTTGTTTTAATATTAGCTACGAAATTATCATAAAAGGCTTTTGAAAGGTTAAGTAAATTTAACAAGATTTTGTTAAAAAGATTAAATTTACGCAGTTCTAAAGTTAGAGGACTAAATTAGACTAAAATTTTGAAGAAGGACTAATTTTAATTTTCATAAAAGTTAAAGGAAAAAAACCTTTAACCCAAATTTAATTGTCCATACATGGATCGTTGCAGAGAAGAAAAAAAGAAAGCAAAGACATGTGGGTAATGTTATGCTTATACTGCAGTTAATCAATGCAGATCATATTTCTATACGAAGATAGAGTTATTTGCTTTCTTTAATAAATCATCGCTCCCATAAACACTGCCTCAGGGAGTATAAGTACATTCACGCATTGGTTGGCAGGTTGATGCTCACATCTTTCTGGTAAAATAAATTGCAAGATACTTTTAGTGATTTTTTGTAAAATAGTAGTTAACATGACTTGGAAATTAAAAGTGAAATAGTATATAGAAATAGAGAGAGGGAAACATATACGTTTAATATTTGAAAGGACAATTTAATAGATCTTTCAAAAAATAAAGTGTATGCTGTTAACATTATGAAAATTTTAAATTGAATGAATGATACACGTATATTCAGTTTTACTTTATTTTAAGCCGAGCCTCATCCATTTTGTTTCTTAACAAAGGAGCACGAACAATATTAAAAGTCCAATCATGGTTAGTAAAGGCAAATTGAGAACGAACCCAACTTATTTTAATTTTAAAGTCGTCCCTTGATGGGTTTTACCGTTCACTCCAACTGAAGGCTTAGGGTAGTTGTTTAAAAATAGTACTTTATTTAGTCACAATTCCGACAAAACACTTTTTATTTCAAAAAATTGGTTATGATTTCAGCTTTTTTATGTAAAAAAAAAAAAAAACTCAAAATAACTTCTGCAAATAATCAGACATATTATTATTAAACAATGGATTTTGATTTTTCTTCAAAAAGTTTAAGCAAACACATTAAACTAGATCCATAATTTAGAGTTTGTTTTATTTTCTTATCAACATATTGACTGTGATTCGGTCCACTCAACCTCCGTCATAATTGTTGTCACCCTCAACACAATTATTTGTTGTGAATCAAACTCATGATACCAATTATTTTTTCGAACACTTACCATTTAGCCAAAAGTTATAGTTATTAGTCAGGACGGCACAACTTTTTTTACTTAAGCGTATGAACCCAAATACCATGATTCAATTGTGACTCAGTCTACCCGACCTCCATCACAGGACAATTATTGTCACCTTCAACATTAAAGAATTGATTAAAATTTAAAAATGAAATTACTTCACAATTTAAATCGTCATTGTAAATTTAAAATATAACTCATATTTATTTTATGCAAGGTACAATTTACAGTGCCGACGGTTCCATATACATATGTATTTTTTTAATAGTTTTATTGAATCGTAGAAATTGAACACACATGAAAGAGTTTAAAATAACTTACACACCATGCTAAACTAATTAATTAAGCTATATTCCTTTAACATAATTTTGTATATTAATTTTAGAATTATAAATTTATTATAAACTTAAGTTTAACCAAATATGTAAGTTTATATTTTTTATTGTTTGAAATTCGATATTATTAATATTTAAAAACATTTAATAGTTATGCGCTATTATTATAAAACTTTTATACTATTAGCTAATAACAATAATTTAATAAGATTTCTAAGATAAAAATTGGAAAAAATGAAAATGAACAAATATATCACCGCTTATCAATACATATATTATTTATGCTTTTTCCAGTTTTGAAATTCTCAAAGATTTGTAGGAATTTGAAGACAAAGAATGGGAGAATATCCCCAAATCAAATGTGAATGAATCTCTGAGATCACATACAAGTGTCTTAGTCAAATAATAAATAATTAGTATAATCATTTGGGTTAAAATTTGATTAAGACTGAGTATTCAGACTTTGTCAGTCCTAAAAGGTAAGCCAATCTAATTAGCATAGGTTGTTAAAGTATCTTAGCTGGTTTGTCTTTAATTAGATATCATCATATTTTAATCTTTTTCTCGTAAAGTGATATCTACTTTATAATGAAAGGTGGTTTTAAATTTTAAATATTTCTAAATTTTCATAACTAAATAATTTATAAAATCATAAAATAAGTATTTTACATTTGTCTCAAAAATAAGTATTTTACATTTTTCTCAAAATAAAAAGAATAAGTTATGAAAACTCGTGTCTGATTGATGAATTTTAAGAAAATAATTTACTTTCAGAAATAATTTTAAAATATTTTACTATCAATCCTACTCCTTTCTAAATACTAATTGAAAACCAATTCTCAACTATTGTGAGAACTCTTTAAAATTGAATTATAACGCAATCAAATCTCTATATAAAAAGAATAAGAATTATAAAGCTTAATTAAAGAAAACTAATTAAAACATTAAAAAAATACTTAATAAGTTAACGAGACAGTAATTGTACAGTAAAAAATGAGATAAAATCAAATTATAACCCTTATTTCGCTCAATCTAATTACTATTATCTTTGTATGTACTTTTTATCACAAATAAAAAAACTCAAAAATCAAATTACCAATATATTTGATAAATATTCCTTTAGATAAACACTTGTTACCACTATTCTTGTTAAAAATTGATTATTGTAAAACAATCAGAGAGTATTTAAGTTTGTTGGGAATGGTGATGAAGAACTGATTACGTAACTAGTTCTTTAGATTTATATTATAATAATAATAATAATAATAATATATTATATATAATAATTATAACAATAGTATTATTTATATAATAAATAATAATAATACATCAATTTTTATTTTAAGAACAAAATGATAATCTTATATTTTAATCTATCAAAATTTATTTTATTATTAATCATATCATTTAAAAATCCTCTCAAATTTCACTCATTTATATTTTTAAATCTCTTCGAAAAAATACACAAATTTATACACTAAAATTCATCCAAATTTATCTAAATATTCTCAAATCCATTTATTTAGAAGAAATTTCCATAAATTTGGATGCCAATATCACCGTTACTAAAAAGAGAATGTACATTAAATATTCTTTTTAACATTTATTATTTAATAAACATCACGTTTGTCTTCTAGTCATGACTTTTACAACATCAGTTAACTGTAGAAAAAAAAAAGTTAAATAAACACTTTTAAAATTTTCTACTACTATAAGGTTCTTAATAACTTTTTTAAAATTTTACAGGTAATTTTTCTTAAATTATATATATATATATATATATATATATATATTAATATAAAAATATTATATTATTTTTAT
>Ga0209589_1004423_pt1 | contig 24261 bp, 15 predicted proteins | sample CowpeawhiteBW_FD_187525 | JGI IMG/M metagenome (GOLD analysis project Ga0209589, IMG submission 187525) | Root nodule microbial communities of legume samples collected from California USA - Cow pea white BW (SPAdes) (version 2) | ecosystem: Host-associated > Plants > Roots > Nodule | place: USA...
AATATAAATATTAAAAAAAAAAATTAATAATTATATTCTTATAATATTTTAAATAATTATATTCTATTTAGAAATTAAATATAAGAATTTATTCAATTTATAATTAAATTTAATAATTTATAATTGAATTTAAAAAATAATGAATTCAAAGGTCAATTTTAGAAAAGATATTAATATAATTTGTATAAAAGATACTAAATTTCGTGTCAATTTGAAAGGGACAAAATTGATTTATTTGAACAAAAATTGAGACTAAATTGAACAAAAGTAACGAATATAGGGACTAAATTGAACAAAACAAATAATAATACCACAAATTGACATGTGGCACAACTGTGACTTGACACGTGGACCATTTTTTTGAAATTAAAAAAATTTTAAAAAAAATTTTAAAAAATAAAAAAAACCAGGAGCTGACATGTGGCATGTACTGTTCAAAAACGTTAAATATTTAAACACGTTAGTGAAAAAGACCAAATTGATCACAATTTGACGAAAATGAGGACCTAATTGAACATAAAACGAAAATAGGGACTAAATTGAATAAAATCAACAAAAATAGGGACCAAATATATATTTAAGCCTATATATAAAAGAGGTTTTTAAAGTAAAGGTTTAAGAGAAAGAAGATTTTAGAATAACGGTTAAAAGTAAATTATTTATAAAATAATTAATTTTTAAAATAATAAAGGGTAAAACTGGAATAATGAATTGTGGTTACAAAGAGAAGTATCCTCTTTATATATTGTTATAGATTAATTTTATTTTATTTTAATATTATTATTATTATTATTATTTCTATCATTATTATTATTATATATTATTTTTTTTAATCTTATTTTATTATTATTAGTATTATAATAATAATTATTGTTATTTATATTATAATAATAATAATTATTATTATTATTATTTTTATTTTTATTTTTATTGTTATTACTATTTGTATTATTATTATTATTTTATGTTACTATTATTATTATTATTTTTATTTTTATTCTTATTATTACTATTATTATTATTATTACTATTATGATTATTATTATATTATTTTATTATTATTATTATTATTATTATTATTATTTATCATTGTTTTATTTTATTTATGATTTTATTCTTATTGTTTCATTATTAGTGCTTTATTTAATTATTATTATTATTATTTTATTTTTATTATTTCATTTTATTATTATTATTATTATTATTATTATTATTGTTGTTGTTTTTTTTATTATTATCATTATTACTATTTTATTGCCCATGCGATATTTTGGGACAATGGTTATGTGTTCTTTCTAGTTTGTATATTGTTTGGTTGTCCACGATTGTGTGTTGGGTATAACACTTTTGTTTTGATGGTTTTATATGAATTTAGAAAGGATATATGTGTGCTTCTAATTGAATGATGAATATGAACTATGATGTTGTAAATTTGAGTATATGAAGTATATGAATGCGTATTTTGGTTCCTGGATGTTTGAGAATTGAATTGTTGGATGCTAGGAATTGAGTTAGAGTACCTAAAACAAGTAGTGTCACATTACTGGTGTAGCTCCTAACGGTGCAGAGTGAACCGCCAGACAATAACCAGAAATAGGGAAGCTTTGTATGTCGTGATGCCCGGTAGTGTTATGGAACCGCCAAGCGGTCTACACTTCAATTTCGCCTGGTGGCGCTTAAGTTACGTCAGGCGATGGTGTAGTGGTAGGGTGTGTTTGTGATATGTTTTGCAAGGCTTGTTGTGTTGGTCCTAGTTTGGGATATGCTTGATATTGTCATGGGTGGGTAGGTTCATGATTGGTGATTAGCACATGATAATATGAGCGGGGAGATTCATATTATGATGCTCTCATGTGATGATATGAGCAGCGAGGTTCGTATGTTTCGTGCTCATACTTGAGGGTTGTTGCGAGCGGGGAGGTTCGTAGCTATTGGATCACGTGTGTTGGACTACGGGCGGGGAGGTCCATAAAGTTGGACTACAAGCGGGGAGGTTCGTAGAGTTGGACCATGAGCGGGCAGGTTTGTGGAAGCATTGGAATCCCTAAGACTAGCTTGAGTGTGTATCTTGTATAGGGCAGTGTGTTTTTTTTTTAATTCCATTTTAATGTGTTGCGATGTGGACTGGAACTAGGAGGTGCTTGACTGTGTCATGAGCGGGTAGGTTCAAGGCTGGTGGTGAACACGTGATAATATGAGTAGGGAGGTTCATATTATGATGCTCTCGCTCGTGTGAGGATACGAGTGGGGAGGTTCGTATGTTTCGTGCTCACACTTGAGGGTTGTTTTGCGAGCAGGGAGGTTTGTAGCTTTTGGATCACATGTGTTGGACTACGGGCAAGGAGGTCGGTAGAGTTGAACTACGAGCAGGCAAAATCATAGAGGTATAACCCCAAGCGGGCATATTCGAGGAAGCATATATATCCTGAGTCCATGGTCATGAAATTGTGGGTTGGAAACCTTAAGGCAATAAGGTTTCTTGGTTAAGGATTGACTGAAATAAAGTAATTTGGGGTGAACTTTTATGTATTAAATTATACATTTATATTGTTACATGAGCTTACCCTTTCTGTGTGTGTTTGGCGATGATCGTGTAATTCGTTACACGGGAGCAAATGTTGTTTCAGGTGGAGCTGGTGACGCTTAAAGCCGAAGAGGGGTTAGCATGGGAAGTTTTATAGACTATATTTGACTATTTTGTAAACATTTAGTTAATTATTTTTGAACTATGTTAACATGGAGTTTACTTTATGGTTTTGAATTTCGAGACATTTTAGTAAGGTTTTAATTTTCCTGCATTTTGGAAAATAACTTTGAATAATAATGATATATTTAATATTATTTTACTTTATTTTATTTAAATTAGTAATATTTGGGTGGGATGTTACAATTATTTTGGTTACTAATCTAGTTGCTAGTTGGTCTTAAAACAAATTATTGAATGAATGATCTATTTTCTGTTTTGAGTCTTATATACAACCACTAAAACATTGATTTGAATGTTTAATCCTGATCCCAAGTTAGGAATAGAAAAAGAATTTAAGTTTGCCTACACTACTTAAGAAATAATTATAGCAGAGTAATGGGCGAACCTCTTTCCTCAATTTCTTCTCATTCTTTTGTACTCACTTTCTCACCCTTATCTTTTAAGGTATCTTACCATTGAAGGTTTGTAAGATACGAAATAGAAATTGCTAATCATAGGTTGTCTTTCATGTTCGACTTAAGTAGTAATAGGTGTATTACTTAAGTCCCATGTTCTCTTAGTACCACAAAAGTAACACAGTCATTGGGTGTATGACTATTGTTACAGTAGTAGGAGAGGCTTGAAGGAAACTTTTGTGATAGGAGTTGAACAGTTTATCCAGACTGCTCGACAATATAAGTATTATGCTCTTGATGGGGGATTAGATGTCCCTGCATCAAGTGCGAATGTACTCATATTTTGGAAGACGGAAGTTAAAGTTCATCTATACAAGAAAGGATTCATGTCAGATTACTGGATTTGGACATTTCACGGTGAAGAAGTTCCTTAGGGTGAACATGAAAGACGTTTCCTCGGGTGAACATGAAAGACGTTTCCCTAGTTCAAGCACAGTTGATCATACCTCTGAGATGAATCAAGCTATGTATATGCAAGACATGTTGAATAATGCTCTTGACCAACATGCTTCATTTGAACAAGAAAACCAGGGTCATTTAGAAGAGTCTCCAAATGAATTTACTCAGAGGTTTTACAATTTATTAGCATAGGCAAATGAACCTGTATTTGAAGTGCTAATAGAGTCAAAATTGTATGTATGCATTAGACTTTTGTCCTTCAAATACAACTAGAATGTTCCCAACTAAGCATTGGACAACATTACAAAACTCATTTTAGATCTAACAACACCAATGATGATGATGATTAATTTTTAATATGTGTACTTTGTATGTGTCATCGTTGTTGTGTAGTTGTAATTTGACCTTTTAATTTTTAATACTTGTACTTGTAATTTGACATCAGTATTTGTTCTTGACATTCATCATTTATTTTTTCTAATAGTATTCATTGAAAATAGTTTACAATGTCATATGATGGTCCTCCTAATCTTGGTAAGGGGAAAGAGATAGCAAAACCTAAAGCAAAAAGGGCACTAAAAGTTCCTCCTACAAGACCATCCACATCCACTCCACCCACTGTTGCTGACACACATAGTGCACCCTTACAGTCCATGTCCCCATCCGTTGCACCCATGCTATTACCATCCCCATCCATTCCTATTGTAGAGGCCACACCATCTCCTGTTATGGACCCACACCACCTCCTGTTATGGTACCCACACCACCTCCTGTTATGGTACCCACACCATGCCCTCCTTTGGTACCCACACCACCTTCTATTATTGCAGCCACACCACCTCCTATGATGGTGCCTATGCCACCCCCTATTGTGGTACCACAACCTTCTTCCTCATCCTCTACTGTTGCTGCTATACCTTCTCCATCATCAATCCTTTCACCTAATATTCCTGCCTCTTTAAATCCCACTAATGCAGATGCTACTGTTGTTGACCCTCCTTTCCATGAATGACCGATGATTGAACCTTATGGGAAAGGGTAATAATAACTTCTCCCATCTTAAAAACTAATTTTTTTAACATGACTTGTTTTACCTTGCCCTTTTGTGCATGAATTTTCTTCAATCCATGTGCAAGTTTTATCCTTCTAGAGTTTCTTCCCATGCCACTGTAAGGTCTGCTAAGCAACAATATCTAACTGCTTGGCCATCATGGGGAGCAGTACCTACCCAAGATAAAGATAATTTTGCCAACATTTTAAGGTAAAAACATCATCAACCTTATTCTCTTTCAATAACTATGTATGTTAAGAGTGCAATGCAATTGATGATTTATACTTGATTCATTGTCGTAGAGGAAGGTTCAATAGAGACTTGAGCATTAAACTCTAGAGCTTCATATAGGCTCTCTAAGATGTTTAGAAAGGCCAGAAGTGCAGGACAACGCCCTTACTGGCTTGGGGATGATGTGTGGAATCAATTGCTGGCACATTGGAATTCTCCATCCTACCGTAATAAATGTGTTACAGCCAAAAGGATTAAAGCTTCCCCCAAGGGTGGGAGCCTACATGCAATTTCATTACCACTCATCAGATGCAATTTGTATGGTAAAAACATTCTCTCTTAAGTAATTCATAACTTAGAATATTAAAAATATTTGCTTAAAAAGTAACACCATATTTTGTTTTGCAGGCACATAAGCTTGGACGACATGTGCACATTGATGAGGTATTTAAACAAACCTATCTGTGTGAGGGATCTAACGTGTATGTTGATGAAAGATCTCGGAGGACCCATGTACGCAAAAAAATTCATTTGTTTCTCATGAAAGTATAATCTTGAACCTATTTCACTAATACCTTCTTGTTTACTTAACAGGAAGAATTTTAAAATAAACTTTCACAGGTCAGATCTGAGCAAGGCTCTTGTGTTGGTCCATCAGATCCTAATGACGATCCTACCATGGAAGACATGATTAGGACTTAGTGTTGGGTTGAGGTTGTTGGTGAAAAGAATAAAGGAAGAGTATATGGGGTAGGCCAACTTGTTGCAAACACAGGTGCAAACGGTAGCCTCAGGCACCAACCATCTTCCTCCACTTCTAGTGTTAAGGACGTTATGTACCTCAGGCAAAGACTAAAAGCTCGTGACCATGCTTGTGAGGAATTAAAAGGCTAGTCACAGAACTTACACAATCTAGTCTTAACATTGCTGCCTCCTGATCACCACGCCCTTTAGCAACCTCAATCCAACCTAACACCATCCAATAGCAGCTCGCACCAGTCCATCCTACAATAGTCTAGTCCGTACTAGTCCATCCCGCACCATTCCAGCCCATCATAGTCCAGCATGCAATAGTCCAACCTAATCCAGAAGACTTTGATTCTGATGACTACTTAGACTATTAGGACCATGTATCAAAATTATTGAGGACTACTTTTTAGTTTGATTGAGTAAGTAATATTTGATACTTTCACTTTATGTTTAAATACATATACATATTATGTTTAATTAATATTGTGATGTTTACGTTTAATGTTGGAGTTGAATTAGATATATATATATATATATATATATATATATATATATATATATATATATATATATATATATATATGTGTGTGTGTGTGTGTGTGTTTAGAATTGATAAAATTTTATAACTGGCAGGTATGTTTCTGAATAACTATGATTTGCAGTCTGGTTTGTTGTGTGTGGTTAGCAAACCAAATCAAAGCAGACTTTGCAGTTTAAACAATATATACCAACGACTTTACCGATGGAGGTGTCCGTCAAAAATTGGTGTAATCACAAGAACGATGGAACCAACATCCGTCGGTAATTACCAATGAATGATGGATCCATTGTTAATTTTTGCAGACGAGCTTGTTACCGACAAATTTTTGGCTGTCAAAAATTCGTCGAAAATTACCATTTACCGACAGATATCAACCTTTACCGACGGATATTACCGTCAAAAAAACATGATTTTCTTGTACTGAATTCACGTTAGTCGTAGGATGTCTTATGGTAGTGGAAATATTTGAACTATGTGTGTCTTGAGACATTGTTCTTAGCGCACTTCTCAATTTCATACACCATTCGATTTGGAACTAACCCTCTTGTGATACACAAGCGGTCTCACCAGTTGTGCAATTTGTTTCTTGAGGGTGTAGTTTTGGTCAATGTCTTAATTTTTTTTAGAACTAAATTTAGTCAATGTGAGTTCTTTTATCATAGGGCTAGCAAACACTTGTTTTTCAATTTAATCAAGGTGTCTCACATTAAAGTATCGACGAGAAAAATCAATTTGATGTAAAAGTCACTTATTTAATGAACTAATCTCAACCACACACTTAATGAATTCAATGTCCTTTTTACTTGTACTACAATAAAAGTTTCATTCATAACAAAATTTGTATTTTTGTTTCCTTTTTATTCAGTAATACTGGAGATGGGAACATAATAACAATGAATGAAGTGTAATGTAAAAATGGTAAAATTTCAAACTACAGCACGTGGATATATGATGACTGCTCAAAATGCAATGGAATCAATAAGAGTGGTGATCCAAATTGCAACAAGAAACACAATATTAGTCATTTGTCTATTCGCGACATTTCTCAAAATTTAAGTATTGTTCCACAATTTGTTACCATTGTATAAAATATATATATATATATATATATATATATATATATATATATATATATATATATATATATATTTTCTAGTCCTCTCTAAATAGTTACAAGATTTGATATATTTATATTTCCTTCATTGATGTTTTAACACGGGTAAATAACCTATTTGGATTGCGTATTGTATTAAATGGTCGAATTCTAATGAGTTACAAACACTTCTAACGAGTTATTAACTCGTCTTATGGTGTTCTGCACTTACACTATTCTTGTAAAATATTATACGCTATGACTCTTGTTTCATGTTTTTCTTATAAGGCTTGACTTTTGATCGATTGAACGATATAAAAATCAACCTTTAATTGATTTGGCGACACATTTCACTAACTTTTATTCTTACAATGACTCTCGATCTTTAAAGGAAAATGATATTTTAACCTACTTTTTGACCCACTTTTAACCCACTACTCTCATCACCCTCAGATCATCTATTTTAAGTTTTTGGAGTGATGTGATGTGATGATCTAAGGGTGATAAGAGTGATGGATTAAAAGTGGGTCAAAAAATGTGGATGAAAGTATCATTATCCATCTTTAAAATAGCTACTTTCAACTTTTTGGCTAACATTGACATTTTCCATTTATTTCTTAAACCTTGTATTATACTCAACCTCCTACTTGTTCATGTAGAAAATCAATATGGAATTGAGGATTCATGTTGAAAAAATAACTAGCAATATATTTGACGATTATATTGAAACAAACAAATGATATTTCGACTTTAATTCAACCAAGATCATAATATAATTTAGCCTTTAACGAAGGTAGCACTACAAAAACAATATTATTTAATGGAGGTTAATTTGTGGAGGTTATAAAAACCCTCCACAAATTAACATTATTTAAAATAATTATGTTGGATTGTCCAAATACTGAAATTAGTGGAGGTTTTAACAGTTTCTCAAAGAGGTTTGTAACCTCCATAAATTATTTTACACTTTTGATTCCCCTCCATTTTTTCAGCCTTTCCCTCCAATGTTTTACACTCACTTTGCTCACTAAACGTTTCCCTCAAATTTCCAAACCCGAGATTCTTATTTTCACTTTCGTTTTGAAAACTCTTTCATCAAATTGGATTCATCGTACCAATGTTCATCTCTGTCATCTTCGTGCTTGCTCGTCAGCCGGATCAATGCTCCTCGGTAGATGTTCAATCAAGAAATTTCAAAAGCAATTATTGAAAATTAAATTAAATTAAAGTCAGAAGTCATCATGATATCACACTTCGACTTCTGAAGCCTAATGTCAGTGAAAACGAACATGATGACTCCAGAAGAAAAATCCAACAACAAAAGGAGTTAAAAAAAATGCTTCTGGGAAATCAGACATTTTTCTCAAATGTGATGCAGTTAAGCAGCAATTATCATGTCTTTGAATTCAGAATCAGAACTATTGTTTTGAATTACAGAAAAAACTTCAACTTCTATCTTAGGATCATATAACTTGAAGAAAAGTAATATATCATCCTTTGTCTTGTCAGGTGGTGCAATAGGACGTAAATCCTAAATATTGATGCAGTTTGTCAGAATGACAGAATTTAAATATTCATGTTTATGCAATCAAAGTGGAATACAACTTTCATAAATACAAATATTACTAGCCCAAGCTCCACTTCCAAAAACAATTTTAACTCTGCATTGTGAACCTTGTTTGATACCTCTCCCAATTTCCAAAGAGACTACATCTTCGAAAATGATTATGCCTGCTACCCCAGCTAGTATTGCAGGAAAGTTTGTTGGTCCTGTAATTTCTTCAGGTATGACCACAGCACTGGAGCTTAGGAACTCTTTCATTGTTCATTCTAAGGAAAATATAATGATAGAAGTGATTAAGCGGTTTAGATTAAAATATAATGTTAGATTATTGAGTAATGATACGTATTTTAAGGAATCAATTAACCATATCTACATATATGGTGAAATAATGGTTCCTAAGGCTACGTAAGTTTCCTTTCACTTGCTTCGATATAAACAATAACAGCTTAAATTGATTACTCTTTACTAACCAACTTTTGCATTTTTGTATTAGGTTTTTTCTGATAATGGAATTTGGAGAAGAATCTTTAGAATGATTATAAAAAGTATGTGACTTAGTTCACTTGCACGCACATCATTCTACCAAAAACTTTTTCAAGAAATTTTTTCTCTACTCTGGCTTCACAATTTTTCCAGTTTGTACATTATACTGTATCGGTGTGAGTTAATCATCGATACCAAATAATCATGATTTTTGTGCAGGTCAATGATCTAGTAATAAACTATTTTAGTATATGCATGTTGATTTCATGATTTGAGGTTGACGTCCTTCTTGCAGCTAATATTTATCTTTTATAATTTTAGCAAACCGGTGATGCAAATGAGCCTGAGTCTTCTATGGGTACAAGAGGATCATCTGGTGGTAGCAATATTTAGGGTGTTGATGATGTTTTTTAGGATGAAACTATTTTAGTGTATTATGAACTTTGAGTAAGTATGGATTAAGTTGTAATTGTTTCAATTTAAATTGCTTTTATGTTAATATGTTGATTTTGAGAATCAAAAGTTCTAATGATATATATTTGAACACTTTGGTTGAAGTATTTGATTGAAGTTTACAAAAAATATTGTTGATGTAAAAATATAAGTACCTCAAATTCTAATTACAAACAAAATATTGTTTTTTTATGAGATTTGAATAACGCAATAATAAATCCACAAATTAAATAATACAAACGAAACAGGTTAAAACTTTTACAGTATAATTTTCAAATTGAGGAGGGTATTAACCCCCACAAAAAGAAAAATAGGAATTTTGGAATCAAATAGGTTTATGGAAATAATGGAGGTTTTAAACCTCCACAAAATAATAGTCATGAATAGAAGAGGTTATAACCCTCCATTAAAAAACTTTCACAATATAAATCTGGTACCAGGGGTTGTAGAAAACCTCCACAAATAACTTGTGGGGAACCTATCTGTGGAGGTTTGAAAAACCTCTGCAAATTATTTTGTGGAGGGTAAAAACCTCCGCTAAACGAAATTAAAACTTCCGCAATTTAGTTTTTTTTTTTGTAGTGTAGAAAGATGAAAATATAATTTACCCTATAACGAAACGCCTACTTATACGAGAGTACAAAAAGTATAGCATTTATTTAATTTGATATATATAATAAAAGCCACTGATCACAGGTATAACTACTCCTCCCCTTTTAATTTTTTTTATACCGTAATAAGCACTTTAAAACAAAAGTCGGTGAGTCTAAAAAACTAATCAAAATAAAGGAAGCAATAATATCTATTTTTAAATAATAAAATAATACTAATAATATCTATGATAAGATTCCAACACATGAAACTAATATATGACTAGCATCGTCAGCCTGTTGACCATTTTCAACATGCACAGTTGCTTACGTGGTGAGAGGTCTCTTTCATGATTTTACCACTCAAAATTAGACCAATATTTTTTTTATACTAAATTATGTCTGACAAATTAAAAAGATAAAATACAATAAATAGAAATCAACTTATGCAATAAATATTGAATAAACCAAACAAACAAAAAAATTCAATTCATTTTAGTTTCTTGTATATTTCTGAAACTTATCCACACTTTAATGTTTGATAAGTTCATTTTCATTACATTACGCATATAGACAAGGACAAGTGATGCATATTGGCCAAAAACATGCATAAAAAGGGATTCCACCCTCAATATATTGTTTTCACATTATGATATATATATATATATATATATATATATATATATATATATATATATATATATATATATATATTGCTTAGTACATATAAATTATACGCATATACTTGTGCATGCTATATTTCTATTACTACTACCCGTTTCTTAGTATATCAATCAAACGTGATATGTCTTTGTTCAGCCTTTTAATAACGTGAACCATTATTTTCGTGTGTTTACTTCATACTGAATGCCAATGCCATGAAATTGATTTTGAAAAGAATTGAATTTTTTTTATATTAATTTATACGTCAATAGTTAAAAGAAATTGTCAAAAAGTTATAGATATTTCAGCGTTTTGCGTCAACTTTTTTTGGATGGTACAACTCTTTTCCGATTGTTATGGAATATTTTTATCCAAACTAGTTAACTTTGATCAGTTTGATTGGGATTGAAAATTTCTTAGTTTCTAATCTTTAACATGAATCAAACCGAAACCTAAACCACTTTGATTATGATTATAAAATATACTAAACAATGAAAAATATAATGAAAGTTGAATAAAATAGAAATTTACTCGTGAAATATATGGTGAATTGAGTAGTTCATTGTAAATAATATTGTAAAAATAAATAAATGGACTAGGCTAAAGTTCTATCTCTCAAGAATATAGAAAATATAATAGATATTATGCCGTCAGATACTTCAAAAGCATTCAAATTAAAAATTTGAGATCCTAATCAAACTCGTAGGATATCCATTTTTATTATTGAAACTAATATGATTTTTCCAGTTAACAATTAACCTATATTTGTAGTTACTCTTATAATTTATTTATTTTTTTCTAGTTTTTATTTTTATTGAAATTGGGTTACTTCTTTTACTTGTCCACTATGCCTGGAGTGGAAACTCTTCTAGTTGCAAGTATAGAGACCCCAGAGATTTGTTGTAGGGTTTCTTTTTGTCACTGAAAAGGGACAAAAAATAACTAATAGATATTAAAAGAAAAGGAGAACTTTTTAAGAAGCTGAAAATAATAAATGAATTGAATTTTCTTGACTACATGTGTGGACCACAATAATGGAACGCATTAGTGATGTTGTATTCATTTTCCAAGAAGATAGAATATCACTGTTATGTTCGTATGGGAATCTGGCTCCTATTTGCGTTGTTGTTTATGTGGAATGGGACTCTATTTGCACTCTTCGTATTCTTCACGACGTTCTTCCCATTATTTTTAATTGTCCCTTTTGTTTTTTCTTTTCTTTTCTCTGATTTGATCATTTTGTCATGATTCTGCTTTTCTCTATGTTTTGCTGTCTCCTCTTAAATGTTGAGCTATGTAATGGGCATTACCTTTAGAATATACTGTATGACTACATTCCCTTTCTTCCTTTGACTAATATTTATATTAATTTTAATTACTGAAAATTTACTAAATTTACATTAGTATTGAATTTAAAATGAGTTTTGGACTCACTATTTTTATAATTTAAGACCGTTTTATAAAACAAAAATAATTAACTTATTTATTAGTTTACACACACAATTATATATATATAAAATTTAGACCATTTTTTTAACAAGTTATTAAGTATGATCTTCGGTTCCAAGGAACCGAATTTTGTACTTGAGTATTTTTATTTTCGTTTTTCCTTAAAAGTAATTGAAAAAGATGTTAATTTTTTTTTAAATGGATTTAGTATTGTGTATTAAATTATTTTAGGTGTTATGTGAAAAAATATAACAGTAAATCTATTTTTTTTTTAATTTGTTTGAGTTATTTTTTTTAAAATAGATTTAGTATTAAGTATTAAGTTATTTTAGGTGTTATTTGGAAAAATGTAAAAGTAAATCTAATTTTATTTATTTTTTATTTCTTGAGTATTATTTTTTTATAATAGTAATTTTGGAAAAAAATTATGAATTATAATATACATAATGAAAGTAATAATAATTAATGTATAATATTTGAGGTGGTGTTATACTATTTATTTTTTGATCTTTAATGAATAAAATAAAAAAGTAAATGGAAGTTAGAATTTATTTTTTATTTATATTTTTGTACTTTAATTTCTTTATAAGAATTTAATTGAATAAAGTGCTTATTTTTGGAAACAAATAAATAATGTAAAATTTATAGTTATATTCTGGTATAAAATAGTATCTATTAACTTTACATATAAATTTAAAATTTAGTTTTTTAAATATCCTAACTGGCTAAAATTAAATAGTTTTCTGGTAATTTGAAATTTTATTTTTCATATTGAAATTTATAAAGTATAATTGAATAGAAAATATATTTATTTAATCAAAGACATTACAAGTAGCGTAATTGACATAATTAAAAATAGGCTTAAATACTTTTTTTGTCTCAATTTTTGTGAGTTTTGTTTCGTTTGGTTCTCATTTTTTTCAAATGTTCCAAATGGTCATCATTTTTGTAATTTGTGGTCAATTTGGTCATTTTTGCAGTGCCGTTTAAATCGTTAACGGAGGGTGAACAGTGACTGCCACGTGTCACTCTGTGGTTTTTTTAATTTTTTTTAATTTTTTTTTAATTTTTTTTAATTTTGTTTTTAATTTTGAATTTTTTTAATTTTAAAAATGTTGTCCACGTGTCAAGTCAGCATTGTGACACGTGCTAGTATCTCATGGCTTATATTCAATTTGGTCTCAATTTTCGTTAATTTTGTTCAATTTAGTCCCAATTTTTGTTATTTTTATTCAATTCAGTCCTAATTTTATCTCTATCCAAAATGACCAAATTTTTTTTTATATAAATGTTATATTGAAAATTTTATTTTTATTAAAATTCATATTTATTTTAAATATTTCTTTCATTATTTTTACACCAAACATAACTATATTTTTGGAGGGAAATTATTATATATGTTTGATTTTTGGTAAATTATTATATATGTAAAAAATAGGGTTAAAGTTAGTTTAAAATTAGAGGAAAATTTTTTCATTGTTTTTAAAATTAGAAGGAAATTCTTCATTTTTTTAAATGATTCAGTACAACATTTATATAGAAATTAAATTTGGTCAATTTGGAGAGGAGAAAATTTGGGACTCATTTGAACAAAATTAACGAAAATTGGAACCAAATTGAATATAAGCGATGAGATACTGCCACGTGTCACAATGTTGACTTGACACGTGGACAACATTTTTAAAATTAAAAAAATAAAAAAAAAAGATAAAAAAAAACACAGAGTGACACGTGACAATCATTGTTCACCCTTCGTTAACGATTTAAACGGCGTCTGCAAAAAGGACGAAATTGACCACCAATTACAAAAATGAGGACCATTTAGAACATTTCGAAAAAATGAGGACCAAACAAAACAAAGCTCACGAAAATTAGGACCAAAAAGGTATTTAAGCCTTAAAAATAAAATAAACTAAACCAATACTGATGGAATGAATTTTTAAATTTCACAGAACATGGATCTCCATTAGGATGACGTATATATGTTGCTTGGATGAACAATTCAATATATTGCCAAGTGTAGGGATGTGCAACAAATGGGTCCAAACATTGAACTTCTTTCCACCGCATGATCATTTGTGCAACATCACTGTCTGTTTTGATTTCAGTCGTGTCATGGATAAGTTTGTTGTTGACTACCCTCATAGGATGGAGATAGTCAATATGAGTTATTACGAAACGGTTCCCACAATGTGTTCTCTACGTTATTTTGTCTAGAAGCTCATCAAAGGTGAAATTGTGGGGGATTGACATTGTCACAATGACGTCTGATCTAAAGTATAGCCCATAACCACATAGGCTATCTGTGATGCCTGCCCGTCTAAGAAGTCCTCCATAATATAACTTTGCTGGTGAATGCGGGATAGGGTTTGGGAATGTGGAAGATGATGAGGGAGTTGGTTGTAGAAGACTAAGTATTTCGTCAGCTTGTAAACATAACAAACAATTCAATTATTGTCTTAATGAGTAGAAGAGACTTACAATGAATCATTTCTACAACGTCATCATCTATTGAGATTTGAAGAGCATCATCATGCATAATGGCTCCTTCTTCATTCAATAAAGGTCTTTTGAAGTACAACTTATTGATGGATGTCATGGTTGGAACCTCTAGAGTTGAGCATACTTTTAGGATCAAAATGTTGAATGTGCAATTTTCTGGTATACGAAAGAGTTTTGGACTTTCACATTGGAACTTCACACCATATTCGCATTGCATCGTTTAACCATTGGAAAACAAGGCTGCAAGGAAGGAATTTGAATAGTTCTCTTGGGTGTTGATGCCAAAGTGTTCCATGTCAAAAAATTGGATGTGTTGATCTTTTGATAGCTATTGTAGTTGTTAGGTTTGTTATGTAATACTAGAGTACACTAAGTTGTTTTTGGAGTTTCTGTATTTACAAGGGAAAAAGTCATGGGTCTTGCTATGGTTTAAAATAAGGTCTATATGACCTGATATCCCAATAAAGGTAACACATATTATCATACTGGTAGAGTGCATTTGAACCCATTAATGATTACATTGTGTAAGGCTATGTGTTGAAGTATCCGTCAACTTTTCAAGCGGTCAAATTATGTATCTTTATTGACACACTATCCCAATAGCATAGACAAGTCTTGTCCTAATGCCAGGGTTCCTTTGAGGGCATTATTTTTTTACACAACATAATCCCATTTAATGCAGCATATGTAAGCTTTGACACTATATAAGCCCATGAATTTAAAATATTAGTCTACTTTTATAATCGTGGAATTAAATATATTCCTTGGCACGTTATCCCAATTAAAGTACATATAAACTATTATAGTAGTCAAATAATAAATCTGGCTTGCAACACTATCCCAACACTATCCCTATAAAACTGACAAGTCTTGTCATAATGAAAAGGTGCATGTGAGATCATGTATTTAAAATATCCACCATCTTTTACAGTTGTGGAATTAAACATTTTGGCATGTTATCCCAATTAAAGTATCCATCAACTTTTACAAGGGTCATATAATAAATCAGCCATTGCACTACCCAATAAAGTTGAAAAGTCTTGTCATAATGAGAAGGTGCAAGTGAGGTCGTGTATTTGAAATATGCATCAACTTTTATAGTGATGAAATTAAATATCTTCCTTGGAACGTTATCCTAATTGAAGTATCCGTAAACTTTTACAAGTGTCAAATAATAAATCAGCCTTAACACTTCCCAATAAAGTTGACAAGTCTGGTCATAATGAGAAGGTGCAAGTGAGGTCGTGTATTTGAAATATGTGTCAACTTTTATGGTGGTGAAATTAAATATATTCCTTGGCACGTTATCCCAATTGAAATATCCATCAACTTTTACAAGGGTCAAATAATAAATTAGCCATGGCACTTCCCAATAAAGTTGACAAGTCTTGTCATAATGAGAAGTTGTAAGTGAGGCCGTGTATTTGATATATGTGTCAGCTTTTACAGTGGTGAAATTAAATACCTTCCTTGGCACGTTGTCCAACTAAAGTTATTCAGTTTTATTTAAGGTCGTGGTTGCTTAGTTTGAAACTTGTGGAGTGTTATAGTACAATAAGTAAAAATGTTTTCTGTGAGGAGTTCAATGCATATAATTCCTTTAATGTTGCTATCGATTTCGAAGATGGAAAGGTCTCCTTATGTAGAATTCCACATACGATTACTCTTTACCATATGCGCATCATAATAAGAAGTCATTTGATCGGACCATTTTATCCCCAACTAAGTCATTTGTGGTACCATGTCCCTCCTGAATTTGTTAAGGAAGGCATTGACGAGTTTCTTTTTGTAAGGAATGACGAAGATCTTCAGCATGCCATTCATTGGCACTCAATGATGGTTCCTATGGCAAAAATATCTTTTTATGTGAACTTCATGAAGGTTGAGAAGTGTGACAACTTTGTTTGCATTTAGTTTTCTTTATATGTTTTAACATGGTGTTTAAGATCATTTAACTTGCTAAGTTGTTAAAAAGTTTTTGTTAAAGATTTACTAATGAAGCATTTGGAATGATTAAGTTTTATCATTACTCATGATCGAAATTATGCTAAAGACGATTGACACTTACAAACACAAGAACACTCCCTAATTCACATGTAATAAAACATTAAACTACATTATTGTCCATTTAATCATCGTAGTGGTGTCTAGTACCACACCATGGTCGATGCCTGTTTCTGGTCTAGTTCCTCCTTCTCTCTTCAAGTCTAGGTTATTCTTGGTGTGAAGGTGGTGGTTGCTGATCCTCGACAGCTTCATGACCATCATATGAATTGTGGATATGGATTGTGGACGTACTAAACTGAGTCTTGTTGAGGCTGGGCAATACCTTCACAGAAATTTGGAGTTCGGGGATTTGTACAGAACCACGCTTGTGTAGAAGGTTGTGTTTAACCGTAAGTTGCAAACATACTTGGCATGCCTAGTTCTGAAAATGAAGAAACAAAATTCCTTCTTCCTTCCATACCTCGTTGTAGAGGTGAAAGAAGTGTTTAGGTCATGCGTAGTCGCATATGGTTTAATTGGAGGGACATTTGTTGATGTGAATGCACAATGAATTCTAGGATCATTTAACATTTGTGGAATTGACAAAAATAAACAAGAGTTTGTTATATACTAGGACATGTACTCTGATGTGTGCACAAGTGGCCCAAGCATCAATAGCCCATTTAATGTTAGCTCGCGCCGGTTCTTCCAAACCTCTATCCATTGTGCATGTTTACAAACAGAGTTCTCATCTTCTCTCCCCCTCATGTCTAATTTATGTAGATAATCAAGGTTGTTGGGTTCTTCAGGGATGTCTTGTGATAGCCTAAATTGTAACTTCACACTGTCCAACTGGTGCCATTCAACAATGACAAAACAAATTAAAGTTGTGCATGATGTCCATATTGCTTGGTTTCGATATGCTTCAACGTTAATTATAGAGTCCAAACCCTCATAAGGAACCCAAATAAACTATACAAATAATCGTAAAAGTTAGTCAGTTAATTAACTTTTTGCGATTGTTATACAAATGTAAAATGTTACATGGTTCTGTTGTATGTGGCCTATCATTCGCGGTATCCGACTAAATCAATGTAGGGGACATTTATGTAGTCTAGTACTCAACCTCCGCTCCATTGGCAGAAAGTGGAAAGTTGGTCGTACTCTAGAAATGGGTGCAATAAAGGGCATCCAAAACCATGCCCATGATTGTAATAACGAAGTACAACCACCCACAGTCTTGGCACGTCGATATTTTGCTCTACACATCTCCCTATACAAGATAGCCAAACAAGTTGAACCCCAACTATAGCTCTTGGTTCTTCAAAGATTACTCAAATACTTCAAGTACATTAAATGCATTTTACTCAATATTGGAATTTTCATCTATAGGCAATCAATTTTCCCTTAACCATTTTAGTTTGATCATAGAACCAATAATGGATTCCCCCTTAACCGGTGTTATACCCAATAAGGTATCATACATCTTGTCCCAATCCAACATAGTTGGACCAATGATGGGGGGTCCATCGACAAGAAGGCCCAAATGGAGTGACACATCTTGCAAGGTTATGATGCATTCTCCAATTGGTAAATGAGAAATGTGTGTTTTAGGCCTCCACCTTTCTACCAAGACAGTTACTAAACCATGATTAACCTTTAGATGTCTCAATTTAGCCACACCACCAAACCCTACATTCTCTATTACAGGAACAATAGTTGGATGTGGTTCAGACATGGAGTGATAGTAAGACGACACAATGCTCCCTTCCACGTCCTAATCAACCAAATAACATTTGTCATAATATAAAAACTTCTGTGTGTTAATAATAAATGAATTTCACATACCATAGAAGCAATGTATGCAGCAATGTGCTATTGTTGTCACCATAGCAACATTTTTTTAACTCTTGGAAGATTTGTCTCCATAGAAACAATTAAAAACAACAACAATAACCTTTATAGACGATACAAGAGTTAATTAGGGACATGTTAGTCGTTGGATAACTAAAACAAATGTCACTCCATAGATTCATGTTGGTGCATTGTCATGTTATGAGTAATTAAAGGGAATTTGACAGCCTGCAATTTGGGCAGTAATTCATGTGCAAACACCTTCATAGACTCCATCTTAGTCGTAACAATAAATAAAGTTATTTGCACAACATGATGGTGACTAAAGCTTGTATGATGGTGACTAAACCATGCAAACACCTTTTCAGAAGTCGAACCCACAAAAAGAATGTGTATACATTAAACTCAATTCTATAGTATTTCATGCAATTAAACCAATGGAATAAGTTTTAGATACAAAAAAGAAAATATTCGTGTGTAGATAAATTGACCAAAAAATAGGTATTTAGTTAGTAAAACGAGAAGAAAAATGAAGTGAGGAGGATGACTTTATTGATTTTATTTTTTGTCTTAATGATGTGATAACAATAATACTTAAACTCAATTCTATAGTATTTGATGCAATAAAAATAATGGCATAAGTTTCAGATACAAAATAAAATATTTGTCTATAGATAAATTGATCAAAAATAGGTACTTATAGTTAAAAAGGTTGAAAAATGAAGTAAAGATGACGACTTTATGAATTTTATTTGTCATCTTAATGATTTGATAAATATAATACTTAAAATCAACTCTATAGTATTTCATGCAACAAAACCAATGGCATAAGTTTCAAAGACAAAAAAAAAAATCGTGTATAGGTAAATTGACAAAAAAATAGATACTTAGTACTTAAAGAAAATATCAATTTAACACAAAGACAAGTTTTGGAAATTTAGAAAAAACATATTAAATACTTTGTTACATTACACACACTAAACTCATTCATGGAAATTAATTACTGATCATAAAAATTAATAAACAACTTATTGAAACTTGCATAAACACAAAAAAAACTAAGCTTTAATCATCGACATTATTGGTTGTAGTTTAGTTTGTTGCATTTGTCACTTTTAGGAGGATGTAGGGTTACTGAAAACTTCATTGGAAGATCATGTCAGAGTGGAAGGAAGAAGGCAACATCATCATCCGTAACGAGCTGAATTGTTTCATACTGGTTCCAGCGTCCTAACACAGGCTTGTGAAACCATACACTTTTTTACCTTTCTTCCTTCACTACAACAATGATGTGTGGAGATGACGACATTGGGTCCATTTTTTATATGGTAACAACAAAAACATGCCATCTTCCAGTTGAGATAATGGCCTTTATCACAGCAAGGCCTTGGAACACAACCCTTGATGAAGTTTATCTTGATTTTTCTTATAACTTTAACATGTCCCTAAACTTAGATTGAGGTTCATATTTTTTTCTTTAAAGTATGTATTTTTATTTATGACCTTCTGCTTATTCAGATTTATATGCAGGTTTTAATTTCAATGCATTTTAACTTGTGGTAGTTACATAATGGGGGTTGTGAAATGGTAATCTGATATAATGGTATACTACCAACTCATGTGAAGTCAAACATGGTTTAATGTTCATTTCAAGACACATAAACACATAAGAATTGATTAAACTGGCGTTTGGTGAATGAATCAAACTCGAGTTCAGAAGAGGAGGTTGAGAACGTGGCAACTACTAGTGATATAAATTTCGTGGGTGAGGGGGTTGTGGTGGTGGAAGTGGATGCCGATCTTGCTACTTAAAATGTTCTTTATATTTTGGTTGTCATTCAACATAAGTTTGTAATAATTTGCACATTAATTTTTGTTACAAACATCATTTTATCCTTTCGTGATATTGTAATACAATGGTTGTTTTGTTACGCTTATCATGTTGTGTGATGCCACTCATTTTGCTTTTACTTTGATTTATATGTGTACCGCCTAGGACTTGTGTGATTGTGCGTTACGTTTTCGAACTGTGATTGTGTAGTATATTCGACCTAGGCCACTTACTTTGACAAGTGGTGGGGAAATTAAGAAAAATTTCTTGTTATTGAAAGTGTTCGACCTAGGTCGCTTACTTTGGTAAGTGGTTGGGAACTTAAAATTTTTAGTGAAGAGAGCGAGTGTTCGACCCATACCGCTTACTTTGGTAAGTGGTGGGGAACTTAAGGTTGTTATTGAAGAGAACGAGTGTTCGACCCATACCGCTTACTTTGGTGAGTGGTAGGGAACTTAAGGTTGTTATTGAAGAAAGCAAGTGTTCGACCCAGACCGCTTACTTTGGTAAGTGGTGGGGAACTTAAGGTTGTTATTGAAAAGAGCGAGTGTTCAACCCATGCCGCTTACTTTGGTAAGTGGTAGGGAACTTAAGGTTGTTATTGAAGAGAACAAGTGTTCGACCCAAGCCGCTTACTTTGGTAAGTGGTGGGGAACTTAAGGTTGTTATTGAAGAGAGTGAGTGTTTGACCCAGGCCGCGCTTACTTTGGCAAGTGGTGGGGAACTTAAGGTTTTTATTGAAGAGTGTGAGTGTTCGATCCAGGCCGCTTACTTTGGTAAGTGGTGGGGAACTTAAGGTTGTTATTGAAGGGAGCGAGTGTTCGATCCAGGCCGCTTACTTTAATAAGTGGTGGGGAACCTAAGGTTTTCAATGAAATGAATGTGTAGAGAACCCTTATTTTATTCATCACGTTAAGATGCCTCATTGAAAACTCCCCGGCCAAAACCCTCTTTAGGGAAAAAATGTTGGGTGAGAAAGAAGAGTACACCCAAGGTTACAAGTTGTTTGTTATGCTTACATTGGTGACATTAACTAAAGTAAAATTTTAAATGAGACATGTTCCACGTGTTCGGTATCTTATCTCCTGATAATTGTTCCAACTTGTAGGCGTCTCCCCCTGTATTTTCACGAATCTTGAAGGATCCTTCCCAATTGGCTGAAAATTTGCCGTCTTTTTTTCTAGCGGTGCTGGCCATTCTCTATACCAAATCCCCTTTAGTGAACGTCCACGGGCGAAGCTTTGAATTGTACTTTCTTGCCGCTCTCTATTTGGCCCCCATGTTCCTGATTTGTGCTTTTTCTTAGAGTTTTGTTAGTAATTCAAGGATGCTAAATAAGTTGTGCTGGTTTGTGTCTTCATCACACGTTTGCCTTCTTAAAGATGGTTCTCCGATATCGACTAGTATCATAGCATCTGTTCCGTACACCAGGCTGAAAGGAGACTCGTTGGTGGCTGATTGAGGTGTGCATCTATAAGCCCACAAAACTTTAAATAGTTCCCCTGGCCAGTTCCCTTTCACCCGTCTAATCTTTTTCGAAGTTCTATCAAAATGATCTTGTTGGCAGCCTTTGCCTGTCCATTTTTTTACGAATGCTCCATTGAACTTGTTATATGTTTAATCCCCAAGCCATTGAGGAATTTTGCGAGCTCTTTATCTATGAATTGGCATTCGTTATCTATTATGATGGTATGTGACACGACTGACATATTATGTCTTTCTAGACGAGCTGTTGGACCTGTTGTGCTGTGGTGGTCGTGTGTGGTTTGACTTCAATCCATGTTGTGAAATAATCAATTCTTATGATGAGGAACTTGACTTGAATAAGATTGCCATGTTTTTGCGAATGGCCACCGAAATGTATGGAATATAGCTCTTCTTATTTCTGATGAATAAGATTACCATGTTTTTGGCATGGTATGCACTTTCTAACGAAGTCATGGCAATCTGACTCTATTGTTGGCCAATAGTAGCCGGCTCAAAGGATTCTAGTCGTCATGGACCATGATCCGGAATGATACCCACATATCTCTTTGTGAATTTCCTTTATTATGTACTGAGCTTGTTGTTTGGTAACACACCTGAGTAATGGTTGCCCATACCCTCGTTTGTATAGGTCGCTACCAATCAACGTAAATCGTGCTGCTTTTGTTCGCCATCCTTTGCTGGCATTAGTCGGTGGGTTTCCGATTTTTAAGTAGTGAACATATGGTAACATCTAGTCGTTATTTATTTTAAGTGCCAAACATATGTTTGTTGTGGAAGGTGCCACCAACTTTTGCTACAGTAAGGACTTGTACTGTCCTTTGTGCTTTGTACTTGCTAGCTTAGATAAGGCGTCAACTCGAACGTTTTGTCCTATTGGTATATGTTATATTTTAACATTTTCAAAGCCAAATTTTATGATATTTCGGACATGGTGGTAATACTAGAGGAGTGTGGAGTCTTTAATTTGAAATTCGTCGTTGAGGTGGCGTACGATCAACTTAGAATTTGTCTTGCATGTGAGGACGCATACTCCAACTTCCTTTCCTAAGGATAGTCCCGCTAAGATAGTTTCGTATTCAACTTGATTGTTGGAGGTTTTGAAGGCGAAGTGCAGAGATTTTTTGATGAGTATCTAGTTGGGGCCTTCTGGTACAATGCCAACGCCTACTCCTTTCTGGCTAGAGGATCAATCAACATACAAAGTCCATTGCTCTTCTTGAGGTGCATGTTCTAGGTCATTGACGAAGTCTATAAAGCATTGAGCTTTGACAGGTCCGTGTGGTTCATATCAGATATTGAATTCGGATAGCTCTATTGCCCATCAAGACATTCGTCCGGCTAAGTCTGGTTTTTGTAAGATTCTTTGGATAAGGTAGTTCGTCCTGACGATAACTTAGTAGTTCTAAAAGTGGAGTCCAAGCCTTCTTACTACATTTACTAAAGATAGGGCTAACTTTTCTACCCTCTGATATCTGGTTTCGAGGTCTTGCAGCGACTGACTAACAAAGTATACTAGGTATTGGATGCCCGTAGATTCTTAGACGATGGCGGCGCTAACCGTTCCTTTTGTGGCTATGATATAAACTATCAGTGGGAGGTTCACGTTTGGTTTTTGTAGGATTGAGGGGATGCCAGGATTGTTTGGAGATCTTCAAAAATATGCTTGCATTTGTCATTCCATGCAAACTTCGTTGATTTTTTGAGGAGATTGATGATGGGTTGGGTTTTGTCACCTAGCTTGGGGAGAAATCTTGATATGGCGGTAAGACGACCTATTAGTTACTGCACCTCCTTGATGTTCATTGGACTTCACATTTCGATGATAACTTTTCATTTTTTGGGGTTTGCTTCAATTCCTCGCTACATGAGCATGAGCCCCAAGAACTTCCCGCTATCTACGTCGAAAACACATTTTTCAAGGTTTAGCCGAAGGTTGTATTTTTAAAGGTTTAATTATGTCTTTGGTCCCCATTTTGGAATCAAAATCTCAAAATGGTACCCAAATTTTTAAAAGTCTCAAAATGGTCCCCTTTTTTGTTGAAACGTCTCACGTTTGCCCTTCCCGTTAAGTCAAGGTTGACGCCGTTAGAGGGAGTGTCACATGTCAGTTCCTCGATTTTTTGAATTTTTTTATTATTTTTTTTTAATTTTTTTTTTATTTTTAATTTTTT
>Ga0209589_1004424_pt1 | contig 24259 bp, 15 predicted proteins | sample CowpeawhiteBW_FD_187525 | JGI IMG/M metagenome (GOLD analysis project Ga0209589, IMG submission 187525) | Root nodule microbial communities of legume samples collected from California USA - Cow pea white BW (SPAdes) (version 2) | ecosystem: Host-associated > Plants > Roots > Nodule | place: USA...
TATATATATATATATATATATATATATATATATATATATATATATATATATATATTTAAATATGTTTTTTATTCTTTAATTTTTAGTGAATTTTAAAACTAATTTATTTTGAAATTTTGGATCAATTTAGTCTTTTATTTTTAGAAATATGTGAATTTATTCATTTTAATCAAATTTTGTTAGGTTTATTTGATGTTTCGTATGCATTTCAGGATTGCATTTGAGTTGTTTGTACTGTTTGAAACATTTTTTTATTTAATGTTAAGTCAAATACTATTATGAGACGCGCTTGAAATGTCAAATAAATTTAACAAACTAAATCTACATATTTCGAGAGATGAAGGATTAAATTGGTCCAAAGTTTCAAAATGGATTAATTTCAAAATTCACTGAAAGTTAAGAGATAAAAAACATATTTAACATATATATATATATATATATATATATATATATATATATAAATAAGACAATTTTATTTATCTAATATAAATATTTCTTATTTCTTGAATATAAGTAAAGTTATAGAAAAATAATATATACAGTAAATAAAAATGTATAACTGAAATGAATATATTTATATGTAAAAGACATGTATAAAAATCGCATTAATTTCGTTTATTAGATAAGCATATTTTACATATAAATTTATGTAATATTTTTATTTGTATCATTATAAGAAAAATAGTTTATATAATAAAATATTTTTATATAATAGTTTATGTAAATTATCTAAAAACTAAATATTAAAATTTTTATTTTGTACAATGAGAATATAAAAAGTCATATTTAAAAAATTTATTTATATAAAATAATATTTTTTGTTTATTAATATATTAAAACTAATTAACGCACAAATATAAATAAAATAAATACTACAAATTTGCAAATAGACAAAGATTAAATTTAAAATTTAGTTAATACGTAAAATATTTTATTATAATTATAAAATTATATAAAATTTCACAAATTATTATGTAAAGTATTTATGGAATTTTTTTGTATAGTTTGAACAAAATATGTATCTTATGGTGAGTAAAACTTTCCTTATTCAAGCGCGAAACTAAAGTTAATTTGGAAAATTTTCACTTCAGTTAGTGTACGTGGGTTGTATAGTAAAAAAAGATATAGTTAATAATTTAAATTTAGTTTTATTAAAAATATTATTATGAATTATTTTTAATGAGTAAATTGTGCATATGGTCTGATATTTTTTTTGGTAAATAGGACAAAAGCTAGATATGAAAAGTGACCAACAGAGTATCGAGTAGCATACCGAAAGCAGGGGATACGAGAAAGAGAAACGACCAAAACAGTGAATGAAATCTTCCTTGTTAAGCCAAACCGCTTAGCAACGTGAACAACACAACACAAAAGAAGAAGAAGGTACATACAAACAAAACAATGGCTTCAACGTTTTGCAGTTCTTCAATTGCCCTTCTTCATTCTTCAATCCACTCTTCCCAATCCCTTCCCACTGGTACATATCCCAACCTTTCTTTTTGCGTCTGATTGTGATGTCATTTTCAACGCTTCTCTTCTTTCTATTGTGGCTTTGCAGTGCAGATATATGGGCCCAAGTTTTGCGGAGGATTTGGGTTTCAGGCCGTCAAGGGAAGGTCTCCGTTCCCAGTGCCGAGTGCTGTTGCCGCTCAAGTTAACGCTTCAGAACAGGTATGTTATGGATCTTCCGATTCTACGCCCACAATTTTTAACGGGGTATTCTTCTTCCAAGGAAACTAAATGTTGTGTTCTTCGAGTGATTGTTAGCAAAGCATACATTGGGGACATAGTTTCTCTTCAACTTTCACATACAAGGTGTGATTGGACAATGGATGAAATCTCAAATGAAGAAAATATTAGGGCAATGGGGCTTACACTCTATAAAGCCTTCACTATCTTCAAACACTGTTAGGTTTTACTCGGTCGTTTTTTCTCCTCATCATTAACTTTAGTAGTATAAAATTAAATGAGCTTAATTAAAAATGCATAAGTTTTTTTTTTTTTGTGTGTGTCTTTGTTCAATGATGAAATGCAGTGTAAGGTAACATTGTTTACTTTTTCAATAATTACTTTAAAAGTCATACCAAGTTTTTTTTCCTAATTGGTTGACTAAAACACACATATACAATAGTATATATATATATATATATATATATATATATATATATATATATATATATATATATATATATATATAAGTTCGAAAGGTATAATAAATATACAGTTGCAATTATGTAAATCCAAATTAAGAACATTCTTCTCGGACAATGATATTACTCAAACAGAATAAGATCTGTAAATCCTTAACATCATAAATCATTTCGTGTAGTTTATAAATATGCATATTACTAATCTCATTTCTTTCTTGAAGTTATCCATAAAATGGACAATTTCTATTTTTTGTTCAAGGGACAGTGATTTGATGTTTCTATGCTATAAATTCTTTTATGCTAATATATAGTACTGGATTTTCATAACTTTTGTAAAGGGTTGGACACTTCATCAGTATTTATCTCCGAAGCAAGTGAAAGTATCTGTTATTCAAAGTTGGTTGATGATGTAAAATTCTTTACGCTTATGTGTATCAAAATTTGGCCCTTTTACCTCTGTTTGTGGTTCATTTTTTTTGGTTTTCCGTTTTGATGACGTCTCTAGTCTGTAAATTTAATCCAGGCTCAGAAGATTTCCTTTAATGAAAGCCAGAGGCCAGTGTATCCATTTTCTGCTATAGTGGGACAGGACGAAATGAAGCTTTGTCTTCTCCTAAATGTGATTGATCCCACGATTGGAGGTGTAATGATCATGGGGGACAGGGGAACAGGGAAGTCTACAACTGTTAGATCATTGGTTGATTTGCTTCCTGAAATCAAGGTTGTTGCTGGTGACCCATATAATTCAGACCCCGAAGATCCAGAATTCATGGGTGTTGAAGTGAGAGAGCGTGTGTTGAAAGGAGAGCAGCTTCAGGTTGTCTTCTCCAAAATCAACATGGTGGATTTGCCACTGGGAGCTACAGAAGATAGAGTGTGTGGGACAATTGACATTGAGAAGGCTCTCAGCGAGGGTGTAAAGGCCTTTGAACCAGGCCTTCTGGCCAAAGCTAATAGGGGAATTCTGTATGTTGATGAAGTTAACCTTTTGGATGATCACTTAGTTGATGTATTGTTGGATTCTGCTGCATCAGGTTGGAACACGGTTGAGAGAGAGGGCATATCAGTATCTCATCCAGCTAGGTTTATCCTAATTGGTTCAGGCAACCCTGAAGAAGGAGAACTTAGGCCACAGCTGCTGGATAGGTTTGGAATGCATGCTCAAGTAGGGACTGTGAGGGATGCTGAGCTAAGGGTGAAGATTGTAGAGGAGAGAACTTGTTTTGACAAAAACCCAAAAGGATTTCGACACTCTTACAAGGCTCAGCAAGAAAAGCTCCAGCAACAAATTGCCTCAGCGAGGAGTTTTCTTCCTTCTGTTCAAATTGACCGTGATCTCAAGGTAAAAATCTCCCATGTTTGTGCAGAGTTGAATGTGGATGGATTAAGAGGAGACATAGTGATAAACAGAGCTGCAAAAGCTCTTGCTGCCCTCAAGGGGAGTGTCAAAGTAAGTGTAGAGGATATTGCCACTGTCATCCCCAACTGCTTGAGGCACCGTCTTCGAAAGGATCCCTTGGAATCGATAGATTCAGGTTTACTTGTCCTGGAGAAATTTTATGCGGTTTTCCGCTGAACATGGTACAACATGCTCTGCCTTTTCTATGTTCTTTCAATATTTTACCACTTAGGTTTTTACATTTTAGCCTTTTCTTTGGGGATTGTCATTTTCCTTAAAATTAACACGAACGAGATTCAGAAATCCTGTGTACAAATGATACTTGAGGTCTTTTGCGTTGTACGGTGTGTGGATCTATAGTTTCTTCAGAATGTGGAATCTACCGAGTTAGAGTGGTACTTCCCATCAATTTCTGAACCGAACTTTCATAAATAAAATGCAGTTCCTTTTTGTAGCTTTGAATAAAGTAGTATTTTACTAAATGTTTAACATTATGAAATGTTTTGTCCACTTATCTAAATGTGTGCACACCAATATAAATTATCCGACAAGATATTCTGCACATTCTCGAAACACGCCTGTCACACTGAATGTTTCTGTACCGTTGTATGGTACATATGAACATGCATCTATATATTTATTTGCAATTTACTGGACTTTGCAAACAGTAGAATTGCAGGAAGACAAATTCATTTAAACTAAAATTCTATAGATGATCTACTGTATTCAAAAGTAGGCCTTCCAACACTCAGTGATGGTCACGTGGCTCCTCCCTTGAACCATATTAATTCATCAAACTACCAAGTCAAATATGACATCTTTGCTCGAATATATCAGTGGGGGGACCAAACAACTGAGTCCGAGATAATATAACAAAAGACCATTTGTTTTGTTAGGTTCCTACAACTCTGAGAAGGACAGAGCTCAAACTCAGGAAGAGTTCTCAGACAAAGTCTAGACAAGAATCTTAAATTTAGGACACAAATATACAACAGTCTTAAATTTAAGTCACAAGTCTTAACCTTAAAATTTAGATCTTATAATATGCTGATGTGACATGAAAGTTTTAAATTTAAGATGCAAGGCTTTACAAAAAAAAGGTTCTCAATTGAACACGATGAGAATCTTAAAATTAGGAATTGGACCTTATGACTCTGAGTTTTAAGCATAAAATACTTCTTAATATCAACACTATTTTAAGAACACCAATTTTAAAGGAAAAATAATTGTCTAGACATTCAAACGTGACATTGTTGACTTTTGTAAGACTCCATTATTGCTTATATTGATGTGGTACGAGACTCTTTTAAAGTAGATTTTTTTTATCATTCTCTTGTGTTGTAAATGTTCTCAGAGAAAACTAAGAAGAAAACAAGTTACTGATCACTAAGTGCATCTAGGACTATTAGACGCTACTTTAAGTGATTCAATTTCCGAAAGTCTCTCAACTTTATGATGTATTAACAAGCGATGCGATGTACCTTCTTCCTTTCTTAGTAAATATAAACACTTGCTATGGTTTCCAGAACTCTGTTATGATTTTTTTTTTTTTGCATTATTAAGAACAGATGTAAAAGACAGAGTTACAGAAAAAAATGAATTCAAGGTAATGTAGTATCATTTGACACATTCTGTGGAACCTTGAATTTAGGATTCTGCTCCACGAAAGCTGGTGGCCGTTGGTACACAACTGATGCAGCTCTAATCAAGATCCCAGCCGTTAAACCCCATATAAGGTATTTTTTATGGCCGACACCATAGTCAAAGAAATGCAACAAAAACTTCTCTCCCATCCACTCCCTCTCTTCCTGCCTCCGATTTTCATCCTGGTTAAAGTGATGACATCAGATACGTGATATAAAGAATGAAGATGACACGATATAAAAATGAAAATAACAAGCATGGACCTTGAGAAACATTTCCAAAGGTGCATCAAATACTGCTTCTACTTCAGCTGGATTTAGAACAGGTTTGAATGCTTTCTTGTCATTAAGTATGCCAATGACGGGAACTACCCTTAGGAGATGCTACAAATAAAACAGTCACAAGTTAAAAGTACTGCAGCAAAATTTCCCATTCAACCCATATAAGATGAAGCACATGCGAAATGAAATAGACTAACAAATGAGAGTTTAAACATTAACACAAATGTGGTTAGAGTTTATGTTTAAACAACCCATATATGTTGTTGTGTCACTCTAATAGGCAACATATACACTTCTGTTCATGTTTATAAGTTTACAATCCTTTTACATATCAAACTATCGCCTAAGATCAAAGAATAATAACAAGTTAAGAACTAATAAGATAATGAAGGGCCCTCAGCCACTTTTTTTAGCATTTACGTAGAAACTGTGGACTCATTGAAAATCTTTACTCACTTCAATGATACAGGCACTCTTTCACAAGTAGGGGCACTCTATATTTCTGCGATTTTCTTCAACGGTGAAGAAGCAAAAGGCCAAAACAAGTCACTCAATGTAACATTCCTTACTAGATAGTCAAAAAAGAAAGCTCATCAGTTTGTCTTTTTCAGATACAAATTCCTAATATAAGAAATGGACACAACTCTGGGTAATAACACTTGAAATATTAACCAAGGGTATTAATTTTAGTGCAAATCCATTACTCACTACATTATGTTACAAAGACGTGTACAATCAACAGACAAAACTAACAATTTGTTAACAAATACTCTATACCTCAACTGAACTTCATTTTTCTGGATAGAGAATTTGAGTTTATTCAAAATTTAGAAGACAAAACTGTGGTACATGGTGATATTAAAAGTCACTTAATTTCAGAGTTCCTTCTAGATCAAACGATCGTTCATAAATCATTAAGCCTCCAGTTATGGTCCTTTCACATAACTATTTCATGAAACAAAAACCACGTAAATTAAAAATCTAACATCAAAATTCCTAATCACAAATAAATGCTGAACACACAATTTTGCTTTCACCCAGAAGCAAGTGAGGACAGAGATGCATCTAAAGTTACACTAATCACTCAAGCTAGTGAAAAGCATCAAATAGAACACAGAATACCTTAGACAAAAATGGTTGAAGAACAGTAACAACATTGACAAGTTCCGGGTCCAACCCAATTTCCTCCTTTGCCTCTCTTTTTGCAGTGTCCCCATCATCCTTATCTCCCTCCTCCGCTTTCCCACCGGGCAACGCCACCTCACCTGCAAAAACAACAAATGAAACAAACAATTCACCCCTCAATCCCCACAACCTAAATTGCATTTATTTTAAAACAAAATTCAACACCATCAAAAGAAAAAAACGATAGAAACTTCGTTCAGACTGACCCGAGTGAGTAGAGAGCTTGGAAGAGCGCTTAGTGAGAATGACTCTTAGATCCCCATCATCACCTTCAAAGAGGCAAATCAAAACAGCAGCTTTTTTGGGTCTGAATTTTTCTGGGTTTTGACCAACTGGGGTTACTGCTTCTGGAAAACCCACCTGCGAAACAACCTTTCCACCACTTTCTTCAATCCGCTGCTCCACAATATCTTCAGGGAAAGACGGGGCCTTGTACTGTCGAAGGTGCTGTGCCAGCGTCAAAAGCCTCTGAGATCCTCCCGTGCCCGCGTTGGAAGAAGAATCCATGATTTTCGAGATAGATGATGATGCTATGGGTAATAAGGATCTTATTGTTGCTGAGGTTTTCACAAAGGAAACCATGTGCATCACAGTTATGAACAGAACCACCAACTACTCAATCTGCTTTAGGCACGCTTTCTCTTAAACTAGGTACAATGCATTTTTTTTTTTTAAGAAATCAGTGAAAGTTGAATAACAAATACGTGTCCATCATGAACACATTATTCTTTTATTGAAAATAACTGTTTTTCCTAAAAGCTTCTGCCAATGTTTATTCAATACAAAATCGTTATGATTTATGAAAGGGGATATAAAAGTACTACCAATGTTTATTTGAGTGATAAGTATAATTTTTGTTGAGTGGCATGCATTATGAATAATAAATCAATAACCATTTTCATTTACGATATGGACATAATCTCATGCTGTAAAATTTATCATGAAGTCAGAAGAATATAATGTTTTTATTTTTCCTACAAGAAGACAATAAAAGTAGGCTCCTAATAAGATAAAATGTCAGCATCTTTATGGGTTAAAATTAGTTTATATATTAGAAAAATCATCTAAGATTATTCTCTTTAAATTCTAACTTCATAAATTTTAGTTTATGAAAAAATTAAGTTGATATTTTCTTCTTATAATGATCCTTTATTAACTCCTCCATAAACTAAAATTAATTTATATGTAAACTACATTATATAACCTTTCTAGAATTAATTATATAAATTATTTAAAAAAAAAAATTCTTTGAGGATATTAATTATATAAATGATTTTTTGTTAAAGTCAATGTCCTTTTGCATTGAGGATATTACTTATATGTCTGCATATTGTTTTTCATTTTTTGACGAATTTAATATATCTCTTCCCAACAAATTCCTTCTACATTCATTTAATGGACTAACCTATTTCATTTTTCTTTTCATAAACTATTATGAAAAATAGTGGTGCGGCCACAAACTTATAACAACAAACAGAAAGAAGTTTATTAACTTACAAAACTAGTAATACTGTTGAAAAATGACATGTTACATATGGGATGATGATAAAATTAAGCATCAAGAAATTCGCAAGAGAATCACAGCTTCAAAATCTTTCTACTAAAAACGAAGTGGGGAGAAAGAACTGTCAATCTATCTATAATTCGTCTCAACATTGCACTAAATATACAATATTGAAGATAACAAAAACCAATCAACAAATCACACAAATGCTGGTTTGTTGTCCATTTTTCTATCACTAAGATTGAATTTCACTCGCATTCATATACACAAATTGGAAGCAATCCAATAAACAAAGGAAAACAGATTGCCTTTTCATCTTTATACACACTGTAACTGTAACCACTTAAAAACCAATTTCACTGCTAATGGTAAACGATATATCCTTTATAAAATATGCATGATTCTGTTGTTTGTATCAGCTTGAGTACACTCATTGCTTTTCTTCCTCCACTGTTTTTTTCTCTGTAGCAGGATAAGACAATCTTCTTCTAGCTTTAACAGTTCCTTTTGGATTCCCTAAGGGTTTAGTTCCTTTAGCATTAGATGAAGGAGTTTTAACTGAAACTGGTTGTTTTGATGTTGATGATTTCTTAACCTTTTTAACTTTGCTTGACATCTTATTTTGATCTTTCCTGGGGCTAATGGCAACACTGGTGGGGACACGGCTTTCCCAAGGGCGTGCAGCAATCCAGCGATCCTTCCAGCTCCAACTCCAACTAGCTTTGCCAAGTTCATAATTGCCTAGACCTTGGCTAGAGTTGGCCCTCCACTGCGTTGTTCATAAGATATGCATATGATTTTCAGAAAAACCAAGTGAAACAAGGTTGTGACTATTACTCATTAATAAGATTAACCTACCTGATGAGAGAAAGCATATGCCATGCTTCTTTCCCGTTTAACTGCTGCTTCTTCTCTTAGGTGTAACCTTGCAAGGATTTTCTCCATGGTTTCAGAACCACCACTCCATTCCACCTGTTATTTGTTTAAACTGTTGGTCAACAAAAGGGTGACTCAAGAGGGTTCTATCCATTTCTTGTATCTGATGAAATTATTGCATTGCATTTCAAGCATTTTCATCTTTAATTGAATAGGAAAAACTAATATCTGGAATCTGATTTCAATTAGGTACACATGTTTTAGGATATCTCGATAAGAATTTCAACTTGGTAGTATAGAAAACAGAAGAGGAAGTTTCTACAAAGATAGAAATGCATTCTGTGATATCTAATACAATAAGATAGGAGCCTCTGTATAAACAAAAAGTGTATTTCTTAACTAAAATTCGACCATTGCCTTTCCATAAAATAAACAACTTCATATTGAAGATTCAATCAGAGGAAATGAGGAAAATGTGATCACAGTGGTAAGTAAGGGCATGTTTGTTATGCCCAAAGATTTATATGCATGTGAGAGATTTTGCACAAACTGACTCGTGTGGGGAGACTCTCCACTCATGACACTGTTTCAATCACTTAATGCATTTGGCCATTTACTAATCACATAGAAAACCATAGAGATCTTTAAAATAATATCACATATATACATATTTGAAACAGAGAAGGCAATGAAATCATAAATATACATTTGGCTATTGATGTATAGTCATAGTAGTGGAGAGACTGATCAACAAACTGGCAACAGTTTGAGAAGAAAGCAAATTCATTATAGGATGACTGACAATTATTAGCTGTAGGTTACCTCAAGGTCATGAATCTTGGCCTCTAGTTTTAGTTGAGAATGTAGTTTCTTCCGCTTGAGCCTGTCTTCTGTCACCATACATATTCGACGAGCTCTAATCTCAGCCTGTATCTTGGTCCATGAATGAAGATGAGTGATAGTTGTACTAGTTTGTTTTTGAACAGAGAAACCTTGAGTCAGGGTTCTCAGTTTTGTGAATCCTCTCAAGCGACGTAAATGTTTTCTAGCCTGGTAATTTCAAAAGACAGCATCTCAAAACAGAATCAGAAGACATTAACAGAAGCTTTGCACATAGTAATGCATACATGATTCACACATCTGTCAGCAAAAAATAATGTCAAAATAAATGGTATGCAAGACAGACAACACACATAATGTGCCTGTTATGGATGTGCTTAAATCAACGTAGTTAAGTTTGACTTGGTTTGTCTCTTTGAGGTTTTCACTTTGGCATACCTTATAAGCTCGGAATGCTGTTTGGATCCTTGTTGCAGCAATAGTTTCAATTGATACTCCAGCTGACTCTAGATTTTCGCTTTTAATGCCATTTGCTAAACTGCTGGACTTTTTCCCTTTATAAATCTTAGTCTGAAACACAATTAATTCCCATGAATCCCTACGTCAAATGTGAGAATATTTGTGCGGATATTAGGCCAAAACAACCCTCAAACAAAATAAGTACCAATATTTCTAACAAATAACGTTGCAGCAGCCTAAAGAAAAAATAGATAAACAGGACAGTTAAGAGGTCGTTATAAACAATAACACATGCTGCTTCTCATATACATGTTGCCAGACTCAAGATAAAACTTCAATTTCTAGAAGTGCTGTTTGAAAACTAATTATATTGAGCCGAGTGGCATCAACTGATTCAAGTTAACTGACCCCAGAAAGTGAGATAAGGGTTGGTTCTTGCTGTTGTAATTATTTACAGGCATGTTGCTGTCCAAAACTCTGAACTTAATGTAGAACAAATCTAAACTTTGCCTTTCAATTTATATCAACAAAGTATTTTGCATTGACAAAATGTCGGTTATTTCAATTCTTGGACGATGACTAACTAGGGTCTAAAGATAACTTACTCACAGTTCAATCCCTCATAGCAATGAGCAGTCACTCTCCAAATCACAAAACCTTAACTGCTAAAGTAAGACACACGTCATACTGCATGATCAAGATAAATTACCTTCAAAGCATTTAAAGAGATTTATTTTTTTCCTAGAAAATAATGAAAGTGAAGAGGTCTACGATAAATTTTTCAAACTCATTTATCCATGCCAAATTCAAACCAAGAAACTAAGACAGATAATGTATTGTACCTTTACTTTCTTTGACCTTCCTTCTTTTGATTTTCTTGAGCTAATTATTGTCTTAAACCAATCACCTGAACCCATTCTTGATGTCAAGTAGCTTCTTTCAAACTAACATAACCCTGGGAATATTAAAAGATTAGCACAACACTACACATAAAGGTTTGTTCATAAACAGAAGAGGAAGACTGTTAGATACTAGAGTTGCAGTGATCTGTCCCCATTGGTTGCCTTTCTATTTATCCAAATAACTAACCGAAAACATTAGACCTATTTCTTCAAACATTTGCCCCTCCAAGATTATATTCTCGTGGAAGTAATTTATAGTCAAGCTCAATATAGATTATTAGTGTAGAATTCTTCATCCATGGAACATCATATCATATTATTTATCATATTGATTCAGAAAGATGGGAATAATTGAACATTGGGATATAGGAAATAGATACTAGGATTTTAAGGTGCATGGTGCAAGTAAAATGTTGGGAATTTAGTATTTTAAGGTTGAAGGGTATTTTTTTACTAATATAATGATTAATAAAGCGTGCTGGGTTTGCCAATTCAAGGATATGGCAGCGTAATAAGTTTTGGACTTAGATTTGAATTGATGCTTGAAATTATTTTAAAGTTCTGTTTCTTCTTCCCCAATCTAATTTTCCTCCAATGATTTATTTCTCCCACTTTCTGTGTCCCTTTCCCTCTATCTCTTCTTCCCTTCCCTAAACACCGAACTACATCCATTAACCAGAATAGAAACAAATTTACCACCACTGGTCTTGATAGTCACTGTACAACTGAATTTTATCAGCAATAACAAGAAGATCAGAGACCAAACATTTTGAACAAAACTTCGGTTACTATTATCATTCCGTTTGTAGAAATAAACAAATCCCAACAATAATGTCCCAACCAACTGAAATTCATAATAAAACAACCCAATGGTATTTCTTCCTTATCAGAGTCACAAGCAGCATCAGAAACAGGGATCAACAACTAAAGTACTAACTAAACTACTTAAAAAATGTATAAATGAAAAAAAGATATATGCTTAGTTACGTAGCAAGCAAATCATAATACCACAACATGTCAAAATCCATCTGGGTCTCATAACATAACCAACACGAATCCCAGAACCAGAATCACGTTTATGAATCCAGAAAATGGAGCAAACAGTGCAAGAACAAACAAAAAGCACCTGGGGATGGATGGCATACCAGAGAACAAGGGGAGAAGTGTCCAAGGCAACCCCTTTTTCCTCGCTTGTGCAACAAGATTTCTGGATGGAAAAAAGAAGTGGGGAACACTAATATCAGGATAGAAGTAAAGAGGAAGGAAATATCAAAGGGAACAAAAGGTAGGTGTTGAATATGGATAATGGAATGCCATGGCCCAATGCAAGCTTTGATTTCACAAGGAGAAAAAGAAAACAAACAAAAAAATATACGAGAGAAAAATCTCTGTTTTCTCTGTCTCACTCAATCAAAGGCTCAACAAACGCATATAAACACCACAAGGCCCACATCTGAAAAAGAAATGAAAAAAATGAACATTGGCGTGCAGTTTAGTCTGACAGACAGAGTAACATAATATTACATGACACGGTAGCATTTTGGAGAAATTCAACAACGGAGGCTACAGCTACAGTTATAACGACAGCAGAACAAACCGTGAAAACAGAATCTCGACGTTGACTGTGTTGCTTTTTTGGCACTTTTTTCTATTGATGAACATGAATTTGTAAAAGTAATTTTTTTCATCTTTTGGGATAAGACGAACCATAGATTAAACGTTGACGCACCTTCCATAAAATATTTTAAGACTTGGTCCCGGCGAGGCTCGAACTCGCGACCTTCGGCTCATAAGACCAACGCTCTAACCAACTGAGCTACGGGACCACGTTAATTTTATGGAATTTTATGTTATTTGCACAATTAAATCTGTTCATTGGAGGATTCAATTATTATTTTTGGATATTCAAGTGTCAATTCTATGTATTTGCCTAAAATAGTTTCAAAAGGACAGCTGTATTTTGAAATAACTCAATGAAAATACATTTTGTGGACCTTGATGTATAGCTATACTTGCTGCTTTCATGTGATAATGACGCTTAAATGGTCTAATTAAAAGTCTATTCTTTTTATTCAATATAAAACTTCTTCTCCCACACTTGTAAACAAAGTTATCTTTTGTTGATGTGGTTTAAAATGAACATTTTGTTTATTAAAGATTCAGTGCTAGATTTGTCAACATGATTCTTGTTTGGCAAAAAATAAATTATCAATATAAATAATTTGGATTCTTAACGTAATGTTAGATGACATTTTTTTGTGTGGTGTCTGTATCACGGTAAACACTTTGCAAATAAAATATTAGCTGTCTTGTAACTTTTGAACTACTTCTCACTTTTTTTTTCTTTCATTTATTGATTTCTAAATTAGTATCCTAAGGACAGCAACACCAAAACCCATTTTTTCTTTTTGAGTTAGTTGATGAAATAACCGTATATTTAGTGGCCTATTCACTAGCTATTTTATTTTATTTTTTCAGATATTTTACAGTTTAAAACAATTCCTTATAAATACTTTTAGATAGAAAAATAAATAAACTTAGTATTTTAACATAAATAATTTTATACATGTTAAGTTTATTTTCAATTAGTTTTTCAAAAATATATTTTTTAACTCATAAATTAAAATTAAACTCATTTTTTTATCTGTTAGAAATACTTAAAAAAAATCTCCCAAACGCCTTAGCATTAATATCTATATATTTTCTAAAACATATTTAAATTTATTCCTTATTATTATTAATTAAAATAATGATTTTCTTTTGAAAAGTAAGAATCACAAGTAAAATAGTTAAGATCTACAAAAGTTTAAAACTTCTAATAATGATAATCAATGTTAAAGATTGTATTGTTAGATCTTTTACATTTAATTAGTAAGAAAATAAAATTATGGGCAAAAGATCTTTCTACTCCATCTAAATTCATCTCAATCATTTGGTTGTAACAATTTTTTTCATAACACCTTCAATAAGATGCTTAAAAATAAAATTATCAGTTTTAATAAACTCTTATAGTCCATAAATTAGTTGCAACAATGGACACCCATCTCTACATGAATGGATCCCATGGAATGAAGTTCAATGGGTAACAATGAAGTTGTTGTTAACTAAAGTACACAAAATAATTTGATTAAATTTTTTGTCTCATTCCTATGGCGAGATGTACTATAAATTGTGGCAATAATAAGGTTGAGGTATGTGCATTATTATGCTTATTTTATAAAATACATCTTAATAAACCCAATGGTTGAGGTATGTGCATTATTTTATAAAATACCCCTTAATAAACCCAATGACAATTATTGTAGGGGTGTGAGTCACAAACCATCCTTTGAGGGTTTACCTAGTGAGTGTGATGGTGGGCCGCCATTATGAGACATGGGCAAGTCTCTAAGTGACACTTATGAAACAAGATACATGCACATGGCCGTAACGTGCACCCACTGATTAGAACCTATAGCTCAAGGCAATTAAGTATCTGCATTTTCTCGAGTGGAAGTTTATAAACACTGGGTGTAAGGGTTAGACCCGGAAGGTTCCTTACGCTAAACTACAATATTTTCTTTTAAAAGATAATATATTTTTGTTTTATTTTATTTTTTAAACTATGTAGGGGATTGTTAGAAATATTTTAATATAATTTAAAAAATAAATAATTAAAATAAAAAGCTTACTATTACTCGTGTGTTTATAAACCTTTAATTTATGGGTTAATGTTTTTTTATGGCTAATGACTATATTCTTATTACTATTTACACCTTTAACTCCTTTTTCTACCTATAAATACCACCTAGGTGCATGGGAAAACAACAACAACAGAGACAACAAACACTAGAGTTTTCTCCGAAATGTTCTTCTTTTCTTCTCTATATTATCTTTAAGACAGTGGTGTTCATAAGATCCTTCGCTGCACTCGATCGATCTAATGGGTTGTTGTATCTTGGGAGAGAAACACATATGATTGTGTATTTGTTTAGCCTTGTGCAGTAGGGGCGTTTTCTCTCCAAGGATAGCGATATGCGTGTCTCAACCTAGGCTATTTCTACTCCTTACCTCATTTATTTTTCATCTATTATTTATTATTATTATTATAATTTTATTATTAATAGTATTATATTTCTATTTAATATTCTTTGATTCATATACAACTCAGTATAATTATTGCTCTAATTATTATTATAATAGTTTTATTATTTTTAATATTAATTGAGTAATCATTTTCTAACATAATTTCCATTAATTGAACGTGTTTTTTTCATAAACTTACAAATTTTATATTGGGATGTGGAGCATGATGATGACAAATTCTTAACCAAGGGACCAACCACAAAAGCCATGGTCAGACATATACAAGAAAAGTGATTTCATCTGAAATGGGTGGATCCAAACTTTTATTTTCTTAGGTCAATGTTGAATTTAAATAATTAGAATAGGTTTATTTTGAGCCTTATATTTTAGGTTAAGTGTTGACAAAAAGAAGAAGATGAGCATCTTCCTCCAATAAGGAGTTTTGATGATGATGATGATAACTTATGAAGAAGTATGGAAGACTTGATGATGATGCATGGAAAAATGTTGAAGACTTAAAAGAATGCTTCGATTCAAGAGATTAATTGAAGACTTAAGAGTTTAGTTGTTTAAAGTCTTATAATATGTGTACATTATTTAAGATAGTTAATTAATAGGTCAAAAGTCAAAAGGTAGAACCCAAACAACAGAGCACTAAGAGAAAGACTTATTTTTACAAAATGCACTACGATAATTGATTATCATAAGTTTTCTTTTAACTTTTTCAGAAACTGCTCTGGAATAATCGATTATTAGCGTGAAACAATGTTTTTCAAAAACTGCTATAGAATAATCGATTATCACTTATGATAATCGATTATCTATGGCAATTGTGACTTAACTTTTCATATTCTTAACCTAATTCCTAAATAGGCTTTTATAAATAGAGTGGTAGGCTTTCATTAGAAAATACAGAAGTTAGAAAGTCTGAGTACTTGAGAACTCTCTGTGGGAAGACTTTGAAAAACCTAGTGTGAGTAGAGCGATAACTTTCATCAAGTGGGATCTTGAGTGATTGAGTGCTGCTACTGTTGCTAGGAGAAGCCGATCATCATTTGTGTGATTCAAAGGAGGTGTTCATTCCTTGTGTGATTCAATGAAGGTGTTTTCATCCCTTGTGGATTTCAAGGGAGGTGTCTTCATCTCTTGTGTGATTCAAGAGAGGTGTTTTCTAAACCCTAATCTTTCTTATCATTGATTGTAACTTTGGTTTATTTTTAGTGATTGAGTTAATCTCATTTTTTAGAGACTAACAACTGGACGTAGGGTCTTTCGATATGAACCAGTATAAATACTTTGTGCAATTTTCTCTTCTCTACTCTCTTTATTTTATTGTGTTTATTAAAATAAAGGAAATATTTTAATTGATCTTTGATATTAAAAGGGAAAATTTTAAAAGCACAATTTTTATTAAGAACCCAATTCACCCTCCTCTTGGTTTTTGTCCAAACGATCAAACATTCCGCTACGCGATACCAACAATTGGTATCAAAGCTTGCTTTGATAGTTCTTCAAAATTTTCGAAAATGGTTAGACAAAATCAAACCTTTGCTGAAGGTGCGTCTATCAACAAACCTCCTCTTTTTACTGGTGAAAATGACCCCTTTTGGAAAGTTAGAATGCAAATATTTTTGGAATCTGTTGATAGGGGTATTTGGGATGTTGTCTTAAATGGTCCATTTGTTCCTGTTGATGTTGTTAATGATGTGCAGGAACCAAAGCCCTTTTCGCAATGGCTTGCGGAAGAAAATAGAAGGTCTCAATATGATGTTAGGGCCAGAAATATAATATCATCTGCACTAACTCTTGATAAATTTTATAGAATTTTAGTTTGTACAGGTGCCCAGGAAATGTGGGAGATTTTACGAGTAACCCATGAAGGAACAGATAATGTTAAGCGTGCAAGGAAGAACTCATTAATTCAAGAATATGAGATGTTCCGAATGCAACAAGGCGAAACCATTTACGATGTGCAGAAGAGATTCACCCACATTGTTAATCATCTCTCTAGGTTAGGTAAAAATTTTGATATTGATGAATTAAATATTAAAATTTTGAAATCTTTGAACAGGACATGACAGCCAAAGGTTACGACGATCACTGAATCTCAAAATCTTGTAACAATGTCCATGGCCGCTCTTTTTAGTAAGTTGAGAGAGCATGAACTTGAACTTGGGCGTTTTAATGATGAAGAGGACCAAGGAAGGAAAAGGAACATAGCTTTCAAATCTGAGATTATAAAAAGCAAAAGCCCCAAAGATGATGATGACTCTGACGATAAGAATATGAGTCTCATGATAAAGAAATTTGCAAAGTTTATGAAAAGCAAAAATAAAGGTCATCACAAAAGGTATAAAAATGAAAACCAAAACTTTGTTTCAAATTTCAATTGCTATGGATGTGGTGAAACAGGTCACGTAAAAGCGGACTGCACAAATGCTAAAAAGGGTAAAGAGAAGATGGGCAAAAAGGTTTTTCAAGAAAAATAAATGGGAGGATAATGATTCAAGTTCTTCTTCAAGCTCATCCAACTCTAGTGAATCCGATGAGGAAACAAATATGTGTTTGATTGCTGACCTTGACTCTTCTGACAGTGAGGTAAGCTCTTGTGGTGAAAATGATTATAATGCTCTATATGATGCATTTCAACAATTGCTCTTTAAATTTAGTAATTAGATGTTGCTCACAAGAAATTAAAATTTGATTTTAAGGAGTTACAAAGTAAGTTTGAAAAGTCTATTGAGGAAGAAGTCTTGCAAATAAAATTTCAATTTTAGAAAATAAAGAGACTGAAATTATTGAATGTGCATCTTGTAAAAGTTATATGTTTGATTTAAATATTCTAGAAAAACAACTTGAAGATGCATTAGAAAATAAAAGTGTTAAAAAGCCTAATTTTAAGAAAAATAATTTAAGTAACAACAAGCAAGCTCCTAATAAGAATAAAAGAGCCCATAGGGTATGGGTAGAAAAAGGTGAGCCTTATTCTAGGAATATAAATTGTGTAACATGTTTTTATTGTATGCAAAAGGGGCACACTTCAAATAAATGTAAAATCAAACATTTTGATGTCCCTAATGGAAGATGTGTTTGGATTCCTATTATAAAGTGTCGCAACCGAAATCGCGACGGGACAACGAACAAAAAAATAAAAATTTGTAAAAATAGAGTTTAGAGTCGCCACCATAGTTATTATAGGAAACTATGGAAAACCATAAAAAAGAGCAAGGTCTGCGAAAAACCAGATTTTGGGTACAAGAGTCGGTTATGCGTGGGGAAGGTATTAGCGCCTCACAACGCCCATCCTAAGATGGTACCTTTAATTAAATGTGCAAAATTTATGTGGTTCTTCAAAATATTTAATTTTCCCCAAAAATGTTAATAAAAGAATGTACAAAAAAAAAACAAAACTATTTTTTTGATTTTTTGGGTCCGACGAGGATTAATCCTCGCTCCTACGTATCTCCAGGAGAATGGAGAATCAGGGTTACATGGTTCTTTTTTAAAAAGTTATTTGGAAAAATATTTGAAAAAATGATTTAGTTTTTTTTTTTAAATTTTGAAAAATTTTTCATTCAAATTTTTAGTATTATTTTATTATTGGTGTCATGCGACGCGAGCGGCCGAACAAACACTTGAAATAAATTCTTTTTTCTAATCTTTTATTTATTTTTTAATCATTTATAAATCTGTAATATATATTTTTTAAATTATTTTAAAGTAGGTGTGGATGTTGTGACCAACAAGATAGATATAAAAAAGTAAACAAAGAAAGCTATTTTTTTATTTTTAGATCATCTATATATATATTTTTATGAAAAAACAAAAGTTAAATTGGATGTCATGCGACGCGAGCGGCCAGACAGAGACTAAAGAAAGGGGAAAACATATTTTTTATGATTAAAAAAAAGAATGAAAATTGAGAAAAACTAAATCAAAAGATGAAAGAACTAAGAGTGACGTACCTTAAAAAAATTCAATATCTCCTCACCTTTTCTCTTTTCTTTCTTCCTTTTCTAATATGTTTGTGTTTTTTTCCAATAGAAATAAAAATGTGACGTGTCTATGTGGGTGGTGAGTGATGAGAGAAAGAATTAGAAAAGTGTAGAGAATCTCCTTTTTTCTTTTTCTTTTTCATATGACAGACTATGTATTTATATTCACATATTGCAATCTCAATGCAATCCTAGCCTTAATTATAATGAACAATACAAGGAAGGAATTGATTATGATACAAGCACATTATAGAGATCAAATCGTAACAAATCAGAGCACAAAATCAATCAAGATCAGTAATATTGATTCTAACCGTTAACAAATCAAAGCACAAAAATCAATCCCAATTAGTAATATTGATTCTAATTATATGAAGAGATATTGATTTTAATTATTAGAATTATATCACTAATTTCTCTATCAGAACAAAGGTAGAATATATGTTAAGTTGTTGGGCTCATGAAGGGGGTGTGATAACAAATTAGGCTCTTCCTTCTTTTTTCCTTCTTTTTTCATCTCTTTTTTCTTTTCTTTTTTTCTTTCTAAAATTAAAGTTTGAAAATCTTTGAAGAAAATAATGTTTCACATTTTTTAATTTTTTTTGAAAATAAATTTATTTACCCGGACGAAATTGGGTGTTGACAGCTGCCCCTCTTTACTTAGATTTTACTAGATAATATGAAAATTTGATTTTTTTCATATTATCGTAATAAAAGATAAGTAAAGATAAAAACACTAATTTCGTTCGGGTTTCAAAAGAAGACAAACTTGACCATTCAAAAGGAGATGGCCTGCGTCTGAAAGGAACTAGTGACCATTACCAAGTAGAGGGTCCCAATTCGACACACCTTTTTTTTTTTTTACTTTTTGAAATATAAAAAGACCAATCCAGAGGAGAGTGGCTATATCTAAAGGATTCAACAACCATTACCATGTAGAGGGTCCCAATCCGAAAAACCAAATTCTTTTTGTATTTTGACTTTTTGAAAAAAAAGATTAGACCAATTCTGAGGAGAGGGTCTATATCTAAAAAAAATGATGTCCATTACCATGTAGAGGGTCATCATTTGACAAAAGAAATCAATGACCATTGCCTCACAAAGGGTCTTGATTTAAAGAGATCGATGACCATTGTCTCGCAGAGGGTCTTGATTTAAAGAGATCGATGACCATTGTCTCGTAGAGGGTCTTGATGTGACATAAGAAATCAATGACCATTGCCTCGCAGAGGGTCTTGATGTAAACAAGGAAATCATTGACCATTGCCTCGCAGAGGGTCTTGATGTAAAGAGATCGATGACCATTGCCTTGTAGAGGGCCTTGATGTTGAGAAAAAACCATGACCATTGCTTTGCAGAGGGTGTTGATGTGACATAAGAAAATCAATGACCATTACCTCGCAGAGGGCCTTGATGTAAAGAGATTGATGACCATTGCCTCGTAGAGGGCCTCAATGTAAACATAAGGAAATCAATGACGATTATCTCGTAGAGGGTCCTGATGTATAAAAGGAGAACCTGAATTTTGCTTTTGAAGTGTCGACAAACATCGCGTGAATGTCTAACATTAGTGACTTTTTTTTTGGAAATGATTTTCAATGATTTTGTGGAGTATGATGGATGATTTGATGATCCATGACATGTTATGATTTTCTTTTTGAACCTATATGATGATGTGTACATGGATGCGTGGATGCATGGGTGGAGTTTGCTTTTTTTCATTTTTTTATTTTTCCTTTATTTTAATTTGAGAGCAAGGAAAATTAGGCTTAAAGGCTAGAAAAAAAACTGTGAGGCCAAAAAGGACTGGATTTAGGGGCCAATGTGGAAACTAGGTTTGGGGGTCAGTGTGGAAACTAGGCTTGGTGACCAGTGTGGAAACTGGGCTTGAGGTTATGTCATTAATTTCTCTATCAGAACAAAGGTAGAATATATGTTGATTTGTTGGGCTCATGAAGAGGGGTGTGATAACAAATTAGGCTCTTCCTTATTTTTTCCTTTTTTTTCATCTCTCTTTTCTTTTCTTTTTTTTCTTCTAAAATTAAAGTTTGAAAATCTTTGAAGAAAATAATGTTTCACATTTTATTTTTATTTTTTTTGAAAATAAATTTATTTACCCGGACGAAATTGGGTGTTGACATAAAGTAACATGTCTCTAACCTCACAAAACCCAAATAAGTTTATTGGGGACCAAAATGTTATTGTTCTCTATCTCGCATGTTATTTCAAAATCAAGAAAGTCTCTTTGAATGTCAATAGCTAGTACATTCATCAAACTTTTGGTATCCTGGTAAGTTCTATGATTTTATAAGGGGTTTATATTATATATGTGTAAAAATGGTAAAAATCTATAATTTTAGTGTTTTCCGAAAACTCCGCTGGGATAATCGATTATCTTAGGTGATAATCGATTATCAGCAAATCTGGAAATTTTTGTTCGTGGGTATGAACCAATAATTGATTATCTTAAGCTAGTAATCGATTATCTTGCATAGTAGGATGCATATTTTCAAATTTTTTACCGTTTGAGTGAGCTTTTCGAAAATTTAGACCATGAGCAACAACTAGGTACTTCATAAATGCAAATTAGTACGTTGGAGTTCATTTTGTTAATATAACATTTCCTTCTTTAAACCCATATTTTTTAATCTTTAGAGTCTCTCTTTCATTTAGGGGGAGTCTTTGATTAAGGGGGAGTATTTAGTTCTTGAAATGTTTGTATCAAAAAGGAGAAATATTACATGTAGGAGGAGTTTTATATCTTGAACAATTTTTTAAGGGGAACTTAAGTTATCTGATTTAGAGGGAGTTGTCTAAAGAGAGGTGTTTTTTAAACCCTAATCTTTCTTATCATTGATTGTAACTTTGGTTTATTTTAGTGATTCAAGGAAGGTGTTTTCATCCCTTGTGGATTTCAAGGGAGGTGCCTTTATCTCTTGTGTGATTCAAGAGAGGTGTTTTCTAAACCCTAATCTTTCTTATCATTGATTTTAACTTTGGTTTATTTTAGTGATTGAGTTAATCTCGTTTTTTAGAGATTAACAATTGGACGTAGGGTCTTTTGATCCGAACCAGTATAAATACTTTGTGCAATTTTTTCTTCTCTACTCTATTTATTTTATTGTGTTTATTAAAATAAAGGAAATATTTTTAATTGATCTTTGATATTAAAAGGGAAAATTTTAAAAGCACAATTTTTATTAAGAACCCAATTCACCCTCCTCTTGGTTTTTGTCCAAACGATCAAACATTTCGCTGTGCGATACCAACATTATGTACTAAAAGATTTTTATGGGCCTTTTTATTAGAGTTATGGGCTTGGTAGTATGTTTTCGGCTTAAAAGGTTGGGCTTGGTGTGAGACGTGAATTAGAGTTTGCTTGGGCTAGCTTGGACCTTGAGCAACCTTGAAACGCGTGGCTTGCTCTCCAAGGGAATGCCTTCTGCGCGCCTAGTGAATTTTGCAATTTTGATTCACCAAGGAGCAATATTGCTTTTAGCCAAACGGTTAAAAGCGCAGAAAAAAATTTCTTTGCAAACTAGTTTCATAAGATGTTGAGAAAGATGTTCTTGGGTGGCTTGGACCCTTAGTTCCTCAAATTTTAGGCCAAAATCAATTTCAAACCTTTTCTCAAATTTTGTTGCTCTATCTTACTGCAAATTTGTTCCAAGTCATTTAAGTCTTGGTAGGGCAACAATTTCACTCTATCTCTAAAGCCTAATTAATCAAAGTAAAGTCTTGACTAATTTTAGTTAGAGTAAATACCTTTAATCAAAATAAAGTCTCAATTATTGTTAAAAACTCATTTAATGACATGAAAGTTTCTAAATAAAATCAAAGTAAAGTCTTAATTAGATTTAAAAACCCTTGGACTCATATGATCAACATGCATATAGATTTAACATTCTTACTTTTTACGTGATTCAAAGATAAATAACATAGATGAATGAAAACCACAACAATAATAAAAAAACAAAGAAATTATTTCATTCTAACCTCAAAATCCATAATGAAATTACATTGGAACCAACCTTTGAAGCTTAGCCCTTCATGGAATCAAAATAAAATAAAAATAAAAGAAAAGAGAGATGGAGAGAGACGACGGACTTAGATCCCCCAAGGGTTCCTAAATTCTGATGTTCTGAATTTTTTTTTCCTTTTCTACTTCCCCTTGGTCTCTTGATATAGGACTTTGACTGAGCTTTTCTATTGCTAAAATCTCTCAAATATCTTTAAAATAAAGATAAATATTATTTATCTTTATAGTGATTATGAATATTTAAAAATATTTGGAGAGACAACCAGTTTTAAATTAAAAATATTTGGCAAATATAGTTCATTATTAATTTATAATATAATTAAATAAATTAATTACTTAAAGAAATCTGATAAATTATCACCAACTAATATTTACATTAATTTTCCAAATTAACCTTTTTCAATCTCCTCCAATCATCTTTTAAATAATCCAATATATTCGATATATCTGTTTGTTGTGGAGATCTAAAAAGATTTAAGAAGATCTTGTATATTTAAAAAGATTTGGTAGTTACTATCTTTTGATATTTTATGATATAATTAAATAAGATGATTATTTAAAAATATCAAATAAAATATCTAAAGATATGTTTTCCCAAATTATCTTTTATCATAAAGATAGAGAAAACCACAAGGTCCAATTTCAATTAATGGTGGGCATGGATTGGATAATTAGATATCCGCTCCAAATCCAATTTGAATCTAAATATATGGTTCAGATTTTGATCCATATCCACATTTTTGTTGAAAAAACAATTTGGATATTTTAAAATCTATATCAAAATATTAGGATCAAGTTAGATATCCTTATCTAAATATTTGGATCAATTAAGAATCTAGATTTATTTCTAAATCCATTTTTAATGAAACTTAACTTTTTATAAATTTAATTTTAATTTTTAATTTTTAATTTTAATTTTA